>OIEB01000526.1_pt1 | contig 13929 bp, 8 predicted proteins | sample 1581711 | NCBI WGS metagenome assembly OIEB01 (sample SAMEA3882549, study PRJEB24775) | human gut metagenome | biome: human-associated habitat; feature: intestine environment; material: feces | place: Netherlands | collected 2009/2010 | reverse complement strand
GTGGCAGACGGCATCCGCGAGTGGGATGTGCAGCGCACGGAGCGCGGTCCCTTTGGATGCGATTTCCAGACCTATCTGGGCGATCAGAAGCACTCCTGCTCCAACCACTGCATGTTCTGCTTCATCGACCAGATGCCTCCGGGCATGCGTGAGACTCTGTATTTTAAGGATGATGACTCCCGTCTTTCATTTCTGCAGGGAAATTATATCACCATGACAAATATGAAGCAGGCAGATATTGACCGCATCATCCATATGCAGCTCGCACCGATCAATATCTCTGTACAGACAACCAATCCGGAGCTCCGCTGTAAGATGCTGCATAACCGTTTTGCCGGAGAAAAGCTAAAATTTCTGCAGGATCTGTATGAAGCACATATTGAGATGAACGGTCAGATCGTATTATGTAAAGGCGTAAATGACAAAGATGAATTAAAACGTTCCATTGAGGATCTTTCCAGCTATCTTCCTTTTATGAGAAGTGTATCCGTTGTACCTGCCGGACTTACAAAATACCGTGAAGGTCTCTATCCGCTGGAACTCTTTTCAAAAGAAGAAGCCGGTGAAGTCATTGATATGATTGAAAGCTATCAGCCAAAATTCTATGAAGAATATGGTCTGCACTTCATACAGGCAAGTGATGAATGGTATATTCTTGCCGAACGTGATTTTCCGGAAGAAGAACGATATGATGGATATATCCAGCTGGAAAACGGAGTTGGCATGATGCGTCTTTTAAAGACAGAATTCCATGACGCTCTGGAAGCACTGAAGCAGAATGACAACTATGAGACCTGGAAAAATGAGACCTGCCGTACACTTACCATTGCAACAGGCAAGCTTGCCTACAGTACCCTTGCCGGATTCGCAGAGGAGATCATGAAAGCATTCCCATATATTAAGATCAATGTATTTGCGATCCGCAATGATTTCTTTGGCGAGACTGTTACCGTATCCGGTCTGATCACCGGTCAGGATCTCAAAGCCCAGCTTCTGGAAAAGAAAGCCTCCGGCACCGATCTTGGTGACACCCTTCTTATCACATGCAATATGTTAAGAAGCGGAGAACAGGTATTTCTGGACGATATAACGGTACAGGAACTGGAAGATGCATTAGATATGACTCTGGTCGCCGTAGAAAACCAGGGACAGGAACTTATCGAAGCCATGCTCAATCATCACTATACAATGCAGCGTGACAATGATACAGACAGCTTTGTATACGTAAAAGGTTATAACTCATAGCACAAACGAAAACATACTTTCATTAGCAGGATTAAATTTTTCAGACAACACCAACAAAGAAAAAATACCGCAGCTTTTTCAAAATTTGAAAGCTGCGGTATTTTTTTCCATTATGCCGGATTTACATGAATCATAATATGCTTTGTATTCGGAAACTTCTTTTCTACATTGTCGTGCACATCCTCTGCAATTGCATGCGCATCTTTCAACGAAAGTGTTCCATCTACTGCAATCTCTGCATCGATATACACCTTGTTGCCGAACATTCTCGTTCTTAACAGATCCAGTCTTTCTACTCCCCGGCTCTTTCTGATATAGTCTGCCAGTTTCTCTTCATATTCTTCACTGCATGAAGTATCCAGCATCTTATCCAGTGCATCTTTGAAAATATCAAATGCTACTTTCAGGATAAAAATACAGATAACTACACTTGCCAGCGGATCCAGCACAGGAAATCCAAACATTGCACCACCTATACCAATCAGTGAACCAACGGAAGAAAATGCATCTGATCTGTGATGCCATGCATCTGCCATGAATGCTGCGGAATCTAGAATCTTCGCATAATGTCTGGTATACCAGAACATCCCCTCTTTTGTAAGAATCGACACGATAGCTGCCACAAGTGCGATTGTTCCCGGTGCCTGCAAATGACTGTAATCACCGGCTATGATCGTCTTCACACCACTCATTCCAATACCAATACCCGTTGCAAGAAGAATGGCTGCAAGCACCATCGATGCTACACATTCCAATCTGTCATGACCGTATGGATGTTCGCTGTCCGCCGATTTCTTAGATAATTTTACCCCGAGAAATGCAATGAATGTGGCAAACACATCCGATAATGAATGAACCGCATCGGATATCATGGCTCCCGAATGTCCGATAATTCCTGCCAGCAGTTTGAACGCTGTCAGAATGACATTTCCAAGAATTCCCACGGTTGATAAATGATTGATCATTTTCTGTTCATTTAATTGTTGTTTTTGACTTGTCATAAGATAACCTCCATTTTTAATAATGTCATGTCTCCTATGGCACCTAAGGTGAGACTACTGTTCCTCCGTATTCTATTTACAAGACTGCTTTTTGCAAAAAAATACACCTGTGGAACTTTCTACTTACTGTCCCACAGATGTATGATATATCGTCTCATCTGCTGCCGGTAATCGACCGGCCCGGCATGCACATCATTTTTCTCGATTTTATTCTTATAAAAAATGAATGTAGCCTGATCAGTTTGTACTGTTATCCCTTATCCGTATTGGATATATTCAGTGCAAAGAGATTCTATATATAATATTCGATTTTCATGAAAAAGTCAACTGCTTTTTCCGGTTTTCATTCTCTTTATAACCTCTTAAGCTCTTCTTAAGATTTTTCCGATTTCTTTAAGGAATTTAACATACTTTAGACATATTTGTTTTTTATAATAAATTTAGATAGTTGAGAGAGACAAATTCAACTATCTCCCCCTCATAAAGTAGCACACCGGGAATCCGGTGCAACACTTTACTCTCATTCCTTTAGATAACTATAACGACAACGAACGCCACGGGCCGGAAGGTTTGTGGCGTTCGTCGTTTCTTTTTTCTTTTGCAAAATATAATACTTAAATCTATAACAAATCATCCTGAATATCTTCCTCCAGCATTCGTATCCCCGCAACACTGGTCACCGGCAGCGAGAACACTATCGTACGTTCTTTGCTGTCGAGACCGGCCTGCTCCATGATTGCTTTCATGATCTGATTCTTCTCTCTGCTCTTCGTTACGATCAGAATGACTTCTTTTTCTTCCACCAGTGACACCCCGAGATACTTTTTTGCAAGTTCCATCCCGGTTCCTTTTGCATGGATCACAGTTCCGCCTCCGGCCTTTGCTGACCTTGCCGCATCCATGACCGTGTCGATATATCCCTGATTTGCGATTGCTACCAGAAGTTCATAATCTGTATCTTTCATCGAAGTCTCCTCCTCTTTTTCAAATTCCTGTTCATTTACAAGAAACTGCAGTGTCTTTCTTCCGCCCACGCTGCTAAGCGGCACAATGAACGATACCCCTGTCCCCGGTACATCGATCAGCATCTTCGTGATCAGTCCCCTGCGCAGTTTTTTCCACGTCTCTCCTGTTACGATTGCAAGAAATAACAACTTTTCCGATTCTTCCAGACCGAAATAATCCAGCACTTCACTCTGTGCCGTCCCCCTTCCGATCGTTTCCAGAAATACAGGAAGTCCGTACTCTTTAAAAAATGTCTGGAAATCTTTTCGTTTGTTTCTGTTCGTGATGGTCACCATCATATATACCTTGCTCATGAATTCTCCCTTACAACTCTATGATATCCGCATCCCCATATGCCTCCAATGGCAGTACTTTGACCGGCTCTGCGAGCATCTCTTCTTTATTCTTCTTACGCTCCTGATACTGATACACCACACCCAGGATCTGTATCGTGATAAGCGGTGTCATTGCTACCATTGCCACGACTCCGAATGCATCGGTTACTACATTTCCGCCAACGGCTTCACAGGCTCCCTGTGCAAACGGAAGTAAGAAGGTTGCCGTCATCGGTCCGGATGCAACACCGCCGGAGTCAAATGCGATCGCCGTAAATATCTTCGGCACGAATAACGTCAAGATTAGTGCCAGTGCATACCCCGGTACCAGAAACCACAGGATCGAGATACCTGTCAGCACACGTATCATCGCCAATCCAAGGGAAAATGCAACGCCAAGCGACAGGCTATATCCCATTGCTTTTCCCGGTATTGCTCCAGAGGTCAGCTCTTCTACCTGCTCCATCAGCACATATACCGCCGGCTCTGCCTTTACGATAAAGTAACCGATCAGCATACCGATCGGGATGATCACCCAGCGGTAAGGAAGCCCTGCGATCACCTGTCCCAAATAATTACCTACCGGCATAAATCCTACATTTACCCCTGTCAGGAATAATACCAGTCCAATGTATGTATACAGGATACCGACCAAAATTTTGATAAGCGTTTTCTTTTTTAATTTCAGGGATACCACCTGAAAGAATGTGAAGAACAGAATGATCGGAAGCAGTGATCCACCGATTTCCTTCATATAATATGGGATTCCGGACTCGAATAATTTCCATAATGCTACAGATGTCTCTGCATCCGGTATTACAGTCTCGGAATAGCTGCCACCTTGTGGATGATAGATAATACCAAGAAGCAGTACCGCCAGCACCGGGCCGATCGAACACAACGATACCAGACCGAAGCTGTCCGTCTCTGCATATTTATCACTACGTACCGCAGAGAATCCGATTCCCAGTGCCATGATAAACGGCACCGTCATCGGTCCAGTTGTCACACCACCCGAATCAAATGCAATCGCCAGAAAATCCTTCGATACAAAAAAAGTCAGGATGAACACCACCGGATAAAAGATCAACAGCATATAGGACAGCGGTTTTGAAAATAACATACGCAATACAGCGGCCACCAGAAAAATTCCGACTCCCACGGCAACCGCCAGAATCAGTGTCATATTTGATACCGAAGGTACCTGCCCGGCCAGCACCTGCAGATCCGGTTCCGATATTGTGATGATAAATCCAAGTACAAAACACAACCCGATGATCACCGACAGCCTTTTTGACTGTGCGATCCGGGTTCCGATCCTCTCTCCCATCGGTGTCATCGACATCTCTGCCCCCAGTGTAAAGAACATCATTCCTACTATCAGAAGGATTGCTCCAATAATAAAAGCCATCAGAATGCCCGGCGGCACCGGTGCGATCGTAAAGCTTAATATCAATACGATCGCGATGATCGGTACCACCGCTTCCAATGACTCTTTTAATTTCTCTGATAATTTTGTCCGATATAAATTCAATAAATATTCATGCCTTTCTGTGTTAATTATTCTACAATTTTCTGACTATTCAATATATTCTTTATATTATCACAGAATTCCAATCCTATCTATTTTTCTACTGTTAAGATCTTGCTAAGAACGCTTACTCTGTAACCATATCCTTAGCAAATAATGCAGCTCCCAGTGCTCCACAAAGCTGTGCCTTATCGCTGATCACCAGTGTCGTTCCAAGCTTCTCTTCCAGTGTCTTCACCAGTCCCTGGTTCTTTGACACTCCTCCGGTCATCATATAGCGTTCCTCGCCGCCGACACGTTTTGCCAGTGCTGCTGTCTTAGACGCAACAGCCTTATTCAGTCCATGTACGATATCATCGGTTGCCTTATTCTGTGCGATCAGTGATACCACTTCCGATTCTGCAAATACGGTACACATGCTGGAGATTGTAATATCTTCCTTATATGACAGACCTGCCTTTCCCATATCGTCCAGACTCATTTCCATGGTTCTTGCCATCATCTCCAGGAATCTTCCGGTTCCGGCTGCACATTTATCATTCATGACGAAGTTGGCAACGGCTCCATTTTCATCCAGGCGGATGACCTTACTATCCTGTCCTCCGATATCAATAACGGTACGGACTTCCGGGTTCAGGAAATGTGCCCCTCTTGCATGACAGGTAATCTCCGTAATACTCTTATCACCATCTGAAATAGCCGTTCTTCCGTATCCGGTTGTAACCATTGCATCGATGTCTTCTCTCTGAAGTCCCGCATCCTTCAGTGCTTCTTCCAGTGCACGCTCTGCTCCGATCGCTGCTCCCGCACCTGTCGGCAGGATGATCCCTGTCACGATATTTTGGTCTTTATCAAGAATTACTACGTCTGTACTTGTTGATCCGCTGTCTATTCCGGCGAAATATCCTTTTCCCATCTTCAGTTCCTTCCCTTCCAGTTCTTCCATATTCATGCTCTCTGCAAATGCTTCTAATCTTGTCAAAAGCTGTCCGCTGCTCTGTACGGTATAATCCGATTCGATCTTCAAAAGTGGTACGGTCACATTCTGTTTGATCTGTGCGTATTCAAAACTGTAAAAATCGCAGAATTTCACGGTATGATAAATAATCCCCTTTAATCCCGGGTCATTGTATAATCTCTTTCTTCCACTGTGATCCATCATACGCATACATGGAATCTGTCCGAGAAGTTCTTTCGCATACCATACCATCAGTTCATCAAATTCCAATTCCTTTGGCGGCTCTGTCTCGCCCACCGAACGGTTGTTGACACAGGTATCATTTTCCACCGGATACGGCATACTCTTCTGCACCATATCAAAAAGTTCATTTCCCATACGTGCACCCAGCACACTGATATGCGGCTTTACAATGTGTTCCGGCTTCTTGAATGCCTGACGGAACTTTTCTTCATCAAATGTTGTGCCTTTATATTCTCCATATGCTTTCGCAAGACCTTTTAACTGCACTGCTGTACGTTCTCTGCTGCACTCTGCATCACAATGAAGCACATCGATCATATATAAGAAATCCAGTTTTCCACTGTCTTCCAGAATATCATAGACACTCCGGATCGTATCACAACAGTTGACCAGCACCAGTTCCTTTACCTTTCCGCTCATCACAGCTTCCAGAAGAGCCTTGCCGAATCCGCAGATGTTCGGATGCGCTATCTGATCCGCATGGTCAAAGCCCTGCGGCATCTCATTCAGGTTCTGACACTCCCCGCCGAACGCTTCTAAGAGTTCGATTGGGGTATATTTACAGACATAATATGTTTTATTCATCGTGCGATTCCTCCTGTCTGTCCGTATTTTCATCCGTTTCTGTATTCAGCATCTCTAAGAATGCCCCGAGTCTGGTAGACGTCTGCCCTTCTCCGCCATGGCTTCTGTCACATCCGTCACCGTCCAGGATCAGAAGCGGGATTCCCTGTTCTTCGAATTTGCGCTTGGCAAGCTGTGCTGCTCCAAGGGTATGCTTACATCCCCAGTGTCCGAACCAAACAGCACCGTCTGCTCCTGTCTCCTTTGCATGACGGATTCCTGCTTCGATTCTTCTGATCGCACTTCCATTTAATGCATGATACACCATACGTCTCGCCATCGCTTCATAAGGCTTCTCCGGATCAAAATCCGGCTCACAGACACGGCTCAGTTCACATCCGACGATCTGCGCTTTTTCCTGAAAGCATAGCTCATTCTTCACCGCATCAGACCAGAACGGAATGGTGTGCATCCAGTAAATCTTCTTTCCCTTTTTTGCCGGGGCCTTCTTCACATCGTTCAGGAGACGGTCCACATACGTTTCCTCTTCTTCTGTTCCCAACAGCAGATTATTTGTCATACCTGCATAGAGTGGCGTAACAAGGTCTGCAGGAATATATCTGTCCGCACTTTCCTTTTCATACTGTGCGAATTTTTCCAGCGTCCGCTTGCTTCTTCTCAGTCGTTCTGTTAATGTCTCATCTGTAATCTTTTTGCCTGTGCATTCTTCTATAAAGTCTTTCAGTTTACGAAGTTGGTCTGCCACATACTGTACATTGTCTTCGTTCTGCTGCATCGGCACATCGATAGCAAAGATCGGTACATCATACATCTTTGCCAGCTTCTTAAATGTCAGAAGGTTTGCATCACAGGTCAAATTCGTGTATACAATACACTTTGGTTTCGGAAGTACTTTCTTCTGCGCCGCTCCGATAAATGTCTTGTGATAACTGCAAAGTGTCTCGGATATGCCCGTATTCTCTGCCTGCTGTAAAAATGCTCTTTCTGCCTTAGATGCAGAAAGATAGCAGGAAAATCCTTCTACATTGTATGGATGTAATCCTGCTTCCTGTAAAATTTCACAAGGAGTAAAGATACTGACAATTGAACTTTCTTCCGGACGTTCCAGCGGTCTTATCATCGTATCCATCATAAGCCTTGCCAGATACTGCTCTGCCGACATCAGTCTTTTGTCCGGTGCAAACCGGAACTTCAGATTCTGTGCCTTCCATCCGGTCTTTAAAAGCCATCTTGCTCTGTCCGGATTTTCATTACTCCATTTTTCTATATAGTTTCCATATGTTTCTATGATCTTCATGTTCTCATCCTCGTCTTGCCCTGTTGTCTGTTTCCATTTTTCTTCCTTATTCAAGTATAAAAAAACATTTAACATCATACTCTTCTTTTTTATAAAATGCAAATATACAGCAGTGATTTTCCGCAAATCTGCTGCTGCATATAGATATCATCGTATCATTACAATACAAGTAATAACACGAATCCGACTATTCCAATCATTGAAAATACTTTTCCTGCTGTTGCCCCCGGTGCATGATAGACGATCCTCACTTCATGCTTCCCACTTCCGATCTCACATCCAAGAAATGCTGTATTTACCTTTTGTATCTTCGTCTCTTTTCCATCGATGTACATCTTAAAATGTGTGTCATATGGGATGGATGTAATGAACCAGCCATCATTCTTTACCTGTATCGTTCCCTGTATCTCATTATCTTTCGTCAGCTTTTTATCAACCTGAACTTCTGACTGATATAACGTTTTTGACCGTTCCGGCAGACTGCCGAGATATGCCTGTACATGGCTTAATTGATATTTTCCTTTGCCAAATGTTACAGAAATAGTATCTTCTCCATCCTTTAACGGCACTGCATAGATAAATGTTTTATTTTCATTATAATATACATGATCTTTTGCGCTTAGTTTGTTACGGATTCCGTTGATCCAGACTGCCACGTCCTTATTCGGACGTGCATTGTCCACACAAAAGCTCAGAAAAAGAATCTGTCTCTGCCCCTCTTGTTGTGTCGTTTCCTGCTGCACCTGTCGAATGGAAAATGTTATCTTTTTTATCTTCTTCGCATGGATCTTCCAGCCATCTTCTTTTTCATGGATCCACGTTCCGACTTTTCTTTCATTTCCGTTTTTCTTCCCTATATCTGTGGTTCTATTGCCGGCTCCATTTTGCGCTTTATGATTGTCGGCCATTTTCAGACTAACAGGCGTATAGGCTGTCATTATGTTCTGATCTGAAGATTCCGTATGTTCTCCAACAACTGCATATTCCAGAAATGCCGTCTGATTATATGGAAATGCAAGTTTGTTATATTCTTTTTCCGTCATCACACGATCTGTTGCATACATGACCGGTGCCGCGTCATTATTCTGATATATGCCGGTTTTTTCACATTTCTTAACCAGAGCATATCCCGTTACATCAGAATCTGATACGATATAGCGTACTCCCATCATCCGGCAAAATACCGGATTCTTCGATACCGACTGCATCATCACATTCCGGAACGGTTCTTCCAATCCGAATGTCTTCTGACGAAATGTCTGATATTCCGAATTGTATGCCGATGAATAGATTGAAGTAATATTCTGCCCCGCATCCCAGATCCGGTTTAAATCCGCTGCATTTTCATCGTCATTGCCCATCTGTTCTGTGCGGTAATATCCACCATCATTTTTCAAAGCTTCTTTTACCGCCTGTTCATTATGTTCTCCTGCAACATCCCGGTACAGTTTGTGGCTGACATACCGGTCCGGCTTCATCTGATAAAAGGTATTCATCGTGACCGCCAGACATAGCACCGACGGCAGTGCCAGCATCAGAATCTCTTTTGTCTCTTTGCAGTGGCTCTTCACTGCACAATAAAGCACATAACATATCAGGAACAGAACACTTTCTGCAAGTAATGCCTTCCATACGTTTTCCTCTATTCCTTTAGATGTAAACTGGTTTCTTGCTATATAAACAAATACCGTTGTAATGATATACGGAACCATTCCTGCAATAAGAGACAATTTCTCTTTCCTGCACTTTTCCAGATAAATAGCAATCAGATAACACAACAATGGCAGAAATGGAATGAATACCTTATCTCTGATATACAGTCCGCCATTCAATAAGTAAGCAAATACCGGAATGACAAGCACGATCACACATCCATATGTGAGCACTCTCTCATATACTTTCCGGTACAGAAGTCCTGTGATCAAAACGGTGATCACAAGTGTTGTAAGTCCGATTCCATAGATGCTGTAAGCGAATCGTTCTACCGTGATCTGCGGAACGAAAAGGGTAGTAAGCGATGTATTCTGCCCTTTACTTCTACCACCCGCCAGTGCAAGTACCGTTGGTACCAGGAAGAAACTACTCATAAGTACTGCCAGAATCATTGGACGAACAAAACACAGTCCATCCACTAAAAAGCCTCTGACCGTGACTCTGCATCCTTCTCTTTGTTCAAAATACCGGTGCAGTCCATAAAGAACCAGTACCAGCATTCCGCCAATACTGAAATAGAAACTGGTCATGATCATCAGAAATACACTAACTGTAAAAAGACCGCTTTTTTCTTTTTCAAAATACCGGTCCACACCTATAAGTGCCAGACATAAGAACGGCATATAATCTACGAACATGATCTGACCGCTGTACTGTCCGATCATCGGGCCCGCCAGCAGGAACATCAGCGATATGATAAAAGCAACGCCTGTATCCATCTTTCTGCTTTTCAGCCAGTAATAAAAAAGCAGTACCGAAACCGTCAGACCTGTTATACTGATCACCATGATGTAATCTGACATTTTCACAAATGGGAACAGATATGACGGCAGAATCAATGGACTGTATAGTCCGTAATAAGCAAAATGATAAATGTTCTGACCTCCACCCAGATTCGGCGCAAATTCCGGAAATATCTTTCCCGTTGCATAAAACTGCTGCCGGAAATAATCCGGCAGCACACTATGCTGACTGAGCCAGTCTACTTTTGCTCCAAAGATTCCATGTCTTCCCACAAACCACCAGCAGAAAAAAAATGTAAATCCGGCAAGTATCAGGTATGGAATGCATTTCTTATATGAAGTATATTTCTTATACAGAGTGCACTTCTTTTCCTTTCCCATAACTCTTCCTCCGCATGTTCTGTGATAATGGCATCATCATAATCCTCTGTTCTTCTTTACTGGAATCCTTTAACAGGTATACCGGACGGTTCTTTACTTCCAGATATGTCTTGGCAAGATACTGTCCCAGAATTCCGGTACACAGAAGCTGTACACCGCCCACACCGAACAGGATACAGACCAGCGACGGCCATCCGGCCACCGGATCTCCCCAGATCAGTGTACGAACTACGATTGCAACGATCATCAGGAATGATAATCCGCAAAACAGAACTCCCATATACGATGCGATCGACAATGGCACCACAGAAAATCCCGTAATCCCCTCCAGAGAATAAATGAATAATTTCTTTACATTCCATTTTGTTTCTCCGGCAGCTCTTTCGATATTCTCATATTCCAGCCATTTCGTACGGAAACCGACCCAGCCGAAGATTCCTTTTGAAAATCGGTTGTATTCACTCATCTCCAGAACCGCATCTACCATCTTACGGTTCATCAGACGGTAATCTCTGGCACCGCTTACGATCTCTGTCTTCGATATCTTATTGATCACATTATAAAATTCTTTGGATAAAAATGACCGGATCTTTGGTTCTCCCTTTCTGGTTGAACGTCTGGTTGCCACACTGTCATATGGTTCTTCTTTCAGAATTCTGTACATCTCCGGCAGAAGTGACGGCGGATCCTGCAGATCCACATCCATAATTGCCGCATAATTACCGCCTGCATTCTGAAGTCCTGCATAAATAGCCGCTTCTTTTCCAAAGTTTCTGGAAAAGGAAAGATACTGGCATCTTCCGTCCTTTCTGTGTAATTCTTTCATAACCTTATATGTTCTATCGGATGATCCGTCATCTACAAATATCAATTCGAAATCGGTCTGTTTCTTCATGGTGTCCATAACTTTTTTCATTTCGGTATAATAGATCGGCAATGCTTCTTCTTCATTGAAACACGGAATGATAATACTGATCTTGTCCATAACTATAAGCCTCCTTACCTATTTCTTGAAGTTATTGTAGGCTTGATTTCTTAAAGACATACGCAAATAATTCTTAAGATTTCTTAAAAAACTTCTATATTTTTCCAAAACTATGTTGTGTAAAACAAGGACGAACCAGAAAAGATATTATGTCCCTGTTCTTGTCATGCTATATAGTTTTAAAAAGGCGGATTCCGTGTGCTGGGCCTGGAATCCGCTTTTTCTGCTATATTCTATCTTTTTACTTCTTATTTCATAACCTGTCTGTAGTTTCTCAATTAAAATATGAGCTCTATCTTCGTTCCTTCGCCCAGTTTACTGTCTACATGGATCTTGGCTCCGTGAAGCATGGCTCCGTGTTTTACGATTGACAGTCCAAGGCCGGTTCCGCCGGTTTCTTTGGAATGGCTTTTATCTACACGATAGAAACGTTCGAAGATACGATCCGTTTCATTTTCCGGTATTCCGATTCCAGTATCTGTGACACAGATTTTCTTGCCCTGCAGGGTATTGCCTACCCAGACGGTTAACTTTCCGCCTTCTTTGTTATACTTGATCGCATTTTCACAGATATTGTAGATCATCTCATCCAGGATCTGGCGGATTCCCACGTATTCTACCGGCTCTCCCGTCACCTCTACATGTACTTTTCTCTTCGCTGCCTGTGGCGAAAGTCTGGTCAGGATCTCTCTTGTCAACTTATAAAGATCTACTTCTTCTTTTTCCAGCTCTGCCAGTTTCTTTACCAGTTCCTCCAGTTTACCTGCGTTGGTCACCTGACTCTTTTCTGCTTCATTATAAATACGTTCTGCAAACCCCGTCATATCTTCCGGTTTTACCAATCCATTTTTCATGATCTCCGCATAACCTGAAATAGATGTAAGCGGAGTCTTTAATTCATGCGACACGTTTGCCGAGAATTCTTTTCTCATATTGGCAACCGCATCTTTTTCTTTATTCTGCTTATCGATACTCTGTAAAAGTGGTGTTAATTCTTCGTACACGTCATTCTCCAATGGATTCTCAAGATCCAGTCTGTTGATCGGACGGATCAGTCTCGTTACCTGCCATTTTAAAAGTGCACTTGCAAATGCAAGCATGATCACTGCGATCAGTCCCATCACCGGAAATACTTTCATCGCTGTCCGGAATGCGGTATCTACCGTCTTTGATACACGCAGGATATCTCCATTTTCCAATTTCACTGCATAATAGAACATCTCTTTATTCAGCGTATTGGACTCTCGAATGTCCTGTCCGCTTCCTGTTTTTAATGCTTCTTTTACTTCCGGACGGTTCTTATGATTCTGAAACGTTACTTCATCTTCTTTGGAATCATATTTTACATTTCCGTCTGAATCGATCAGTGTAATTCTTGTATCCTTATGCACCTTATCCATTATCTTCAGATAAGATTCTCCGGAGGTATCGATTGCTACATTGATATAATCCGCCTCCTGTCTGACTTCGCCTTCCATGATATGGATCGTCTGGCGATATACGACCAGTGTAGTGATCGCATAGGCTATGATCAATGTCAGCGCAATCACAAGGATCATACTGCTCTGGATCTTTTTTCTCATACTTTGTTTCATATTATTACCTACTCATACGGTATCCGACTCCCCGGACCGTCTCAATCTGTTCACCTGCATCTCCGAGCTTCTGTCTTAAGGTTCTGACATGCACATCCACGGTTCTCGTCTCCCCGTCGAAATCATAACCCCAGATATCCTCCAGAAGCTGGTCTCTGGTAAGCACAATGTTCGAATTCTTCATCAGGCGCTTCAGTAATTCATATTCTTTCAGGGTCAGATTCACTACTTCTCCATGAACTGTCACTTCATGTTTCTTTGGATCTAACCGGATCTCTCCGATCTCAAATGTATCTTCACTGGATACACTTC
>OIEB01000515.1_pt1 | contig 14184 bp, 12 predicted proteins | sample 1581711 | NCBI WGS metagenome assembly OIEB01 (sample SAMEA3882549, study PRJEB24775) | human gut metagenome | biome: human-associated habitat; feature: intestine environment; material: feces | place: Netherlands | collected 2009/2010 | reverse complement strand
CAGGGCGGGAAACCATCGGAAGAGTTGCAGCAGGTGCCATTGCTTCTAAAATATTAGAAGAACTTGGCATTTCAATCTGCACCTATACCAGATCTATCGGACCTGTTGAAATTGCTTCTTTTAATAAAGAAGAAATCCATCAGAATGCATTTTATATGCCGGACGCACAGGCAGCAGTGAAGGCCGGTGAATATCTGGAAGAATGTATGAAGAATCAGGACAGTGCAGGCGGCGTGATCGAATGTCGTATTACCGGAACACCTGCCGGACTTGGCGAGCCAGTCTTTGACAAGCTCAGTGCTCTTCTTGCCCACGCCCTGATGTCCATCGGTGCAGTCAAGGCTGTTGAAATCGGTGACGGCATTGCAGTGACTTCCTCAAACGGTTCCACTGACAATGATGGATTCACAGTCAAAGACGGTGAAATCATCAAAACCTCCAACCACGCAGGCGGAATCATGGGAGGAATCAGTGACGGCAGTGAAATCATACTTCGTGCCCATATCAAGCCAACCCCATCCATCAGCCAGCCGCAGCAGACCGTAACCAAAGATAAAGAACCTCTTTCTCTGGAAATCCATGGCCGACATGATCCGGTCATTGTCCCAAGAGCAGTGGTTGTGGTAGAATCTATGGCAGCAATCACACTGGCGGATGCGCTCTTTGTCAATATGAGTTCCCAGATGGATAAGGTTCGGGATTTTTATCGGAAATAATTCCAATTAATCCACGCAAAAATACCTTCACTTGAATTCTGAGCTGATCTCAGTTTCAAATGAAGGTATTTTATTATCTGCCTATATTGCTGATTCTATGTAACGAATCTGTTATTCTTCCGGAACCGGCCAGATTCTGATACAGTTTGGCTCTGTAATCTTAATCGGCTTGCCGTTCATCACAATAATATTCTTCTCATAATCCACTGTAAAAGTAGTCAGTGTATTACTTGCATGATTAGCCAGCACCAGATGCTTATCATCCGGTAAAAGTACCAGATCTTTCGGATATTCACCACTGATCGGAAGTGTAAACTTCCTTGTCAGCATACCAGTCTCCTCATCACGCTCAAACATGGAAACTGTATCCTCACCTGCTGTTGTACAGAAAAGATGCTTGCCATCATTTGCAAGAGAAAGACCGGACGCTGCATTATGTGTATCATGAACATCCTTCTTCGCACTTGTCTCAATCGTCTGGATCAGTTCAAACGCCGGAACCTTACCGCTTCCATCATATTTGTAAGCCCTGATCTCATTACTGAGTTCAAAGAGAATATAAGCAAACTTACCATCATCGCTAAAACGAATGATACGCGGGCCGCTCTCTCTCGGACATCTCAGGATGTCTACCAGTTCCAGCTTATTGCGCAATTTGTTGACACGGTAAATCTTCACCTGATCAATTCCGTTATCTACTGCACAGAGATATTTATTATCCGGAGTTGGACGAACACAGTTCACATGGGGACGGAAGTTACGCTCTGCAACACTTCCGAGTCCTGTATGGAATACGCCATCCATCAGGCTTCCAAGTCTGCCGTCCTTATGAGTATGTACAACAGTCACCTTACCGTCATGATATCCGGCAACATAAAGATACTTACCGTCAACATCTGTAGAAAGGAAACAGCCTCTCATTCCATCAATATTTACACTGTTGATACGTGACAGATCACCATTTTTATCACGTTTAAATACTGCAACACCCTCATCCTCGATAGAATAAAGATACTTACCATTCTTTGAAACAGCCATGTGGGATGCATTACTTACTTCAACACTGCTGCGTTCTGTAAGAGTGCCATTCTCAACATCAACATCATAAACATGGATTCCCTGTCTGGAAGAGCCATGTGTATAAGAGCCCACATAAGCTACATATTTCTTTTCACTCATAATGCTTTTTTCCTCCTGCTGTCCTGAAGTTTATTTATCATCGCTCACTCTGTTCCCGTCTGCTGTCAGCGAGCAATAATATTTTCGTCCCAATATTGCCGGACGATGTCATACGATAAGGTGATTATAGCACATTTTCCTAATCAGAACAAGATTACGGAACTCAGTTTTATGTATTTTTTCCAGTTCATGGGTTACTGTCGTTACTGTTCACATACAAGCCAAAATTCTATTGCCGCAGGCAATCTGGAATGAATTTTGGCTAAGTTCTATACCGGATAAGCGCTCTGCTGTTTATTTGGTAAAATAATTTCTGACAGCCTCCAGTGTCTGGTCTATGATCTCATCTGTATGGGCAACAGATAAAAACATTGCCTCAAACTGTGACGGAGCCATATGGATTCCCTGCGCAAGCATTCCCTTGAAATATTCCGAGAAAGCTTTTGTATCTGAAGATTTGGCTGATGTATAATCCACAACCTCCTGCTCTGTAAAGAACAGGCTTCCCAGGGAGGATACGTGATTGATATGGTAAGGCAGATTTTTCTCTGCTAGGATTTTCTCCATACCGCCATAGAGACGTTTTCCTTTTTCCTCCAGATCTTTATAGATTTCCTGGTGCTCATAGAGGTATTTTAACTGTGTCAGTCCTGCTGCCATTGCAATAGGATTTCCGCTTAAGGTACCGGCCTGGTAAACCTTTCCCACAGGGGAAACCAGTTCCATAATCTCTCTGCGTCCGCCGTATGCGCCTACCGGCATACCTGCACCGATGATCTTACCATAGGTAACCAGATCAGGGGTCACGCCAAAATATTCTGCAGCACCGCCAAAAGCCAGACGGAAACCAGTGATAACCTCGTCAAAGATCAGAAGGGCGCCGTACTCATCGCAGAGCTTTCTCAGACCTTCCAGGAACCCCTTTTTCGGAGGAACCACACCCATATTGGCGCCTACAGCTTCCACGATAACAGCAGCAGTCTGTCCGTCAGCCTGCTCCATCAGTGCACGTACACTGTCCAGATCATTATAAACAGCAGTCATGGTATCCTCTGTGCATCCCTTAGGCACACCGGCACTGTCCGGAACACCGCTTGTCATCACACCGGAGCCTGCACTTACCAGCATGGCATCACTGTGTCCATGATAGCATCCTGCAAATTTAATGATCTTATTCTTTCCTGTAAATCCTCTGGCAACACGGACTGCACTCATAACAGCCTCTGTACCGGAATTTACCATACGCACCATATCCACATGTGGAATATGGTCACAGATGAATTCAGCCATCTCCACTTCGATTGCAGTTGCACATCCGAAGCTGAGGCCCTTTTCACATGCCTTCAGTACACTTTCTTTTACTTCCGGAAAATTATGGCCCAGAATCATAGGTCCCCAGGAATCGATATAATCCACATATTCTTTTCCATCAACATCATAAATATGGCATCCGTCTGCGCGGTCGATAAATCTCGGTGCAATACCGATTGCGCCATAGGCACGTACAGGACTGTTTACTCCTCCCGGAATCACCTTTACCGCTCTGTCAAATAATTCTTCTGATAAACCCATCAGCCGATTCTCCCTTCATCCATGCATTTTGCAAGTTCTTTTGCATAATAAGTAAGATAGATCTGGGCACCTGCACGGTATGCACTGACTGCCATCTCACACATAATACGTTCTTCATCGATCCATCCCATCTTTGCAGCTGCTTTCACCATTGCATATTCACCGCTTACACTGTATGTTGCAACCGGCACATTTACAGCCTTTGATACCTCAGAGACCATATCCAGATAAGACATGGCAGGTTTTACCATAATGATATCTGCGCCCTCTTCCACATCCGTAAGAGCTTCCTTCATTCCTTCTCTTCTGTTATGGAAATCCATCTGGTAGCTCTTTCTGTCACCAAAAGACGGTGCAGAACCTGCTGCATCACGGAATGGTCCGTAGAAAGCAGATGCATATTTTACTGCATAGGACATGATCGGTGCTCCATAATGTCCGTTCGCATCAAGAGCCTCACGAATAGCACGTACACGTCCGTCCATCATATCAGAGGGAGCTACCATATCTGCGCCTGCCTCTACATGGGAAACAGCTGTCTTAGCCAGTAATTCCAGTGTTGCATCATTATTTACATCATGACCGCAGAGCACTCCGCAATGTCCGTGTGAAGTGTACTCACACATACATACATCTGTGATATAGTACATGTCCGGGAACTGTTTCTTTGCTTCTCTCAGGGCTTTCTGTACGATTCCGTTGGGGTCGTACGCACCGCTTCCCACCTCATCCTTGTGATCCGGGATGCCGAACAGCATAATGCTGTTTACTCCTGCATTCTGCAGACGTTCCAGTTCAAAAGGAAGACGGTCTACACTGTAGCGGAACTGTCCTTCCATAGAAGGGATCTCTTCTTCAATTCCTGTTCCCTCTTTTACAAATAAGGGATAAATAAGGGAAGACTTGTCCATTCTTGTCTCTCTTACCATTTTTCTTAAATTTTCACTGCCTCTTAATCTTCTTGGTCTCTGAATTAAATCCATGTCTTTTTGCTCCTTTTATCAACAATTCTCATAACTGTTCCATTTTTTGCAGAATAGTTATCAGTTTTCCTGTTTCATCTCTTCCACAAGCTCTATGAGACTTTCGATGGTAGCCTTCTTTGCCATGCGGGTCTGCATACCATAAGCATCTGCTGCAGCTTTGGTCTGTTTTCCGATACAGGCAGCTTTTACCTTCGTATAGTCCAGTCCCTTTGTGCCTTCCACAAAGCCCTTTACAGTGGATGCACTGGTAAATACTACACAGTCCACACTTCCTGTCTCCAGCTCTTTCTTCTCATCGATCAGCCTGCTCTTTTCATAACAGGTTGTGTAAGTAGCAATGTCATCTACCTTCGCACCTGTCTGCTCCAGCAATTCTGTCAGCTTTTTATTTCCGGCTTCGGCTCTTGGGATCAGAATTTTTTCATTTCCCTGAAGTTGTTTTGCAAGCTCTGCCCCAAGAGTATCTCCGTCATACACACCTGGCACAAAATCAGCCAGCAGGTGATGCTCTTTCAGCTTTTTCTTCGTTCCTTCACCGATCACTGCGATCTTCGCCTGTCCCAGGCTGCGCACATCCATCTCTTTTCTGTCCATCTCGTCAAAAAAGATCTCCACACCTGCAGGGCTTGTAAAAATGATCCACTGATAAGTATCCAGTTTCTCAAATGCCTCATACAGTCTGCCATTATCCTCAACAGGTACTGTACAGATAGACGGCAGCTCCAGAACCTCGGCACCTTTCTGACGGAGAAGATCTGCTGTCTTTGAAATATGCTGTCTTGGTCTTGTGACCAGAACCTTCCAGCCTGCCAGAGGAAGTTTCTCGTACCAGGCAAATTTGTCAGCCAGAGAACATACCTTTCCCACAACAATAATGGCAGGTGTCTCTATCCCCTGTCTGTCCACCTCTTCCTTGAGGGTACCTACAGTAGCAACCACCCGCTTCTGTCCTGCTGTTGTTCCTTTCTGAAGAACTGCTGCCGGCATATCCGGGTCCATGCCGCCTGCAAGAAGTCCTTTGCAGATATCCTCCAGTGCTGCAATTCCCATTAGAAACACCAATGTTCCCTTTGTCTGGGTCAGTGCTTTAAAATCTATATCATACTCCTGCCCTGCGCGTTTATGTCCTGTAATAATATGTAAGGACGAACAGAAATCCCTGTGTGTCACAGGAATCCCATTGTAAGCAGGAACAGAAATCGGAGATGTCACTCCGGGCACGATCTCATAAGGGATTCCATTCTCAGAAAGAAGTTCCAATTCCTCCCCGCCTCTTCCAAAGAGAAAGGGATCTCCACCTTTAAGCCTTACCACTTTATTTCCTTTTTCAGCTTCTTCCAGAAGAACCTTATTAATATCCTCCTGCACCATTGTATGGTGATTTGCTCTTTTACCTACATTAATCAGTCTGGCATGCTCCGGGATCTTTGCCAGAACCCCTTCGCCCACCAGACTGTCATATACTACCACATCTGCCTGCTGCAGAACCGCTGCGCCCTTTAATGTAAAAAGCCCGATATCACCCGGTCCTGCACCAACCAGCCAAACCTTGCCAGCTGCCATGTTTCTTCTCCTTTTTGCGTCACAAGAATTTTCTTTTTATAATTTTTTTTATCTTCCCTCACAGTCAGATTTCAATTGCTTTGCAAGAGCTGTTCCAAGCTTCTCTCCATCCTCTGCTGCACCTCTGATCTGACCTGTAAGCCACTTTCCTGTAGCTTCACTGTAATATAAACCGCGGATAAAGATCTCATCTCCGCCCACCTCTGCAAATGCAGCTACAGGCGAAGAACATCCTCCGTCCAGATATTTTACATATGCGCGCTCTGCAGTTCCTGCAAGCCAGGCATCCCTGTCACAGTATCCGTCCAGATACCCATAATCCTCACCTTTGCGTCCCTGCACAGCCAGGATCCCCTGACCTGCTGAAGGAATCATCTCATCCGGTGTAAAATATCTGCTGATCCTGTTTTCCAGCCCCAGTCGTTTCAGACCTGCCGCTGCCAGGATCAGCCCTGAATACTCTCCTTCATCCAGCTTGCGAAGCCTTGTCTGCAGATTTCCACGGATACTCTTTACCTCCATCTCAGGATACAGCTTCTTTAACTGAAGAGTTCTCCTTAAGCTGGAACATCCCAGAGGTTTATCCGGATCCAGCTCCGCCACTCCCTCAGGAAGCACCAGTACATCTCTTGGATCCTCACGCTTTGAAAAGGCCAGAAGCGGAAGCTCTTCCGGCACCTCCATAGGCATATCCTTAAGACTGTGTACAGACAGATTGCTTTTACCATCCAGCAATGCCCTGTCCAGTTCTTTTACAAACAATCCTTTTCCGCCCACCTTATCCAAAGTACGGTCCAGAATAATATCTCCTGTTGTTTTCATAGTCAGGATATTTACTGTTATTTCAGAGCCGGCATTTTTTTCACGGTTTTTCTGCTCTATGTAACTTTTTACCATCTCACTCTGGAGAACTGCCAGCTTACTCTCTCTGCTTCCAATGATCACCTCAGTCATCATTCTCCTCCTCATTATCATCTTCCTGCGCAACCCTCTCCAGGGCATTCTGGATCTCTTCTCTTATCCTGCGCGCTTTTTTATGGTCCAGACCACTGGCTGTAATTCCCACTACCAGTCCCTCTTCCATATAAATTCCCGGGAAATAAAAATCGCACTGCTCCCTGTCACTGGCTACATTAACATAAACGCCTTCCTGCCTGCAGATCCTGTGGATCTCATCATTTAACTTTCTGTCATTGGTAGCTGCGATCACCATATATGCCATCGCAAAATCTGTACGCTTCACCGGACGTGTGATCAGCTCTACATAGCCGGCTTTGCCAAGCTCCATCATCTCCATGGTGACCTTCGGAGCAATGACTCTGATATTTCTGGTGAATGATAAAAGGGTTTTCACTCGACGAGTTGCAATGTTTCCGCCGCCTACAACCACGATATTCTTATCTGATAAGTCTATAAACATTGGAAAATACGGCTTATTCTTCATATATTTTCTCCAGTCCTGCCACACACTCAAGGAAAATCTCCTGATTCAGACTGTCACGCAGACCAAAGATCAGTTTATTTACTACTTTTCCTGCTGCCGTATCCACTGCATGGACCAGATTCTGCCTGTCATCCTCTTCCATAGGTGTTTTCTTTAATATCTTTGCAATCCTTAAATTCAGGTCATTGACTGCCTCATCTTTAATATCCTGAATTCTTGGGATCAGGTCTCTTCCATCCAGCCATTGGAAAAATTCATCCATCTGCTCTCTTACGATCGCGCCTGCTGCCTCCAGATTTTCCTGAAGCTCTGCAGGAACTTCCTCTATACGGAAGCTGTCCATGTCATAAAGTGTGACCCCCTGGATTTTTCCAACAGATGGCTCTATATCTCTGGGAACTGCCAGATCGATCAGGATCAGGTCATCCTTTGTCCTGATTCCCTGGAACAATTCTTCTTTTAATGTAAAATTCGGGCTTGCAGTTGCACTTACTACAAGATCACACTGTGGCATATACTCCATTCTGTCACCGTAATTAATACGCTTGCAGCCCAGCGGAATATTCACAACTCCGCTTCTGTACTGACGGATGGTCACTGTTACATCTGCACCTGCCTCCTGCAAGGCCTGAGCAGCCACCTTGCCCATCTCACCGTTACCGATGACCATACAGGTCTTATCCCTGAGAGAATACCCCTTCTCTGCCAGAAATCCGATGGCCTGATGGATCACTGACGGATTTCCATGGGAAAAAGGAACCTCTGTCTTAATTCTCTTTCCTGCTGTGGCAGCCATTCTGAACAGAACCTCCAAAACACCATCTGCCGCAAAATTCTCTCTTGCCAGATTCAGGGCATCCTTCACCTGTGTAAGGATCTGATCCTCCCCTATGATCTGTGATTTCAGACCACTGGTAAGATAAAAAAGATGCTCAACTGCCTCCTGATCCTTACGCTCTACAAAATATTGTCTGTAAGAATCCTCAGTAATTCCCTTTATCCTGCAGAGGCAGTCATAAAGACAGACATCCACCTCATCATCCACACTTGCCCAGACCTCCAGGCGGTTACAGGTGGACAGGATCACGCATCCATATATTCCATTTTGATTCTTTATTTTTTCCATTGCTTCACCGGCATTTTTCTTTGTAAATGCAAATTTCGCACGAATATCCACCGGTGCCATATTATGGTCAATTCCAATCATGGAAATACTCATAACTTCTAACTCTCCTTCGTATTTCACCATTCCTCATTCATTTCATATCAAATCAAATATCCCACTGGCAACAGGGTATTTGATTTGATAAGAAATCCGGACAGCTAAAAAGCACTGTCAGAGATATCATAATCATTTCCTGTTAAGATGTCAATTGTAAACACGGAAAAAACTCAGCATTAGAGTAAAGGATGTTACTGTTCACATACCACTATCCCGAGACATACAAGCCAAAATTCCATTGCCGCAGGCAATCTGGAATGAATTGAAAAGACTGTTATAAATTCATCCAAAAACAGATACTTTACCAAGGATGTGGTAAAGTATCTGTAAAAATATAATCCTATTTATTTTTTATGGAATCAAAAATCTCAATTGCCTGAATGATTGCTTTTGCTGCACCATCAATTCCAAGTTTGCTGCTGTCTACGCAGAGATTGTAGCTTGAAGCAGCACCCCATTTCTTATTGGTGTAGTAATTATAGTAACTGGAACGGCTCTTGTCTGTCTTATTGATCATGTCTTTTGCTTCTTTTGCAGTTTTATTATGTTTCTGTGAAAGACGGTTAATCCTCCAGTCTGTATCTGCATGTACAAATACACTGAAACAGTCTTTATACTCTGACAACGCATAATCTGCACATCTTCCGACCATAACGCATGGACCTTCGGAGGCCAGTTTCTTGATTGCGTCAAACTGTGCAAGAAATACTTTGTGGTTCATAGGCATATCTGTAAATCCTGAAGAAGAATAACCAAATGAGTAGGTATCCATAACCAGAGAATATAAAAAGCTGTTAGTTGGTCTTTCATCATGATTCTCAAAAAGTTCTTTGCAGATACCGCTTTCATTTGCTGCGTGTTCGAGAAGTTCTTTATCATAACATTTAATACCAAAATATTTGGCAACTTCCTGACCTATCTGTCTTCCTCCACTGCCGTACTCACGACCAATTGTAATAATTTAACTCGTACTATTCATAGTCTGCACTCCCTTCTGTTACATATTCGATAGACATATTATACAGTATTTCCAAAAAAATGCAAACTACTTTCGTAATTTTTCTAATAATTTAACGAAATATTCAGGTAAAGGAGCTGTAAACTCCATATATTCGCCCGTTGATGGATGAACAAAGCCAAGAATCATTGCATGAAGCGTCTGTCCCTGCAGATGATAAGGATTCTTACCGGAACCGTACACTTCATCACCCAGAAGTGGATGACCGATACTTGTCATATGCACACGAATCTGATGCGTTCTGCCTGTTTCCAGACGGCATTCCACATAAGTGGCATTTTTGAAACGTTCCAGAACTTTATAATGTGTGACAGCATCCTTGCCGTTTTTATAGTTGACAGCCATTTTTTTGCGGTCAATCGGATGGCGCCCGATGGGACCTTCGATCGTCCCTTCGTCTTCTTTCAGTACTCCTGCTACGATTGCCCGGTATCTACGCCTGATAGAATGCTCTTTTAACTGTTCTGCCAGGTTGCGGTGTGCATTATCATTCTTGCATACAAGAAGTGCACCTGTGGTATCCTTATCGATTCTGTGGACAATACCAGGACGCAGAACACCATTGATCCCCGACAGATTGTCCTTACAGTGAAACATAATAGCATTTACCAATGTTCCGGAAGTATGTCCGGCACTGGGATGAACCACCATCCCCTTTGGTTTATTTACAATAAGTACATCATTATCTTCATAAAGAATATCCAGAGGGATATCTTCCGGAAGTATATCCGGCTCTTTTATGTCAGGAACTGCTACGGAGATTTCATCTCCTTCCTGAACTTTGTAGTTGGCTTTTACAGCAGAACCATTGACGGTTATTTTCTGCTCTTTAAGCAGCTTTTGAATATAAGAACGTGACAGTTCTTCGTTCATTTCAGAAAGATAGCGGTCAATCCGGATACCGGACTGACCGTCAGAAACCTGATAATTAAGAATTTCCATAATACTAATCCTTTTTTATTCTTAAGAAGTCATAATCTTCATCATTTTTGTATCTGAAACACACCAGCATAACAAGTAATATGCCACTGCATACCACATACATATCAGCTATATTAAATACCGGAAAATCAATCAGTGAAAAATAGATAAAATCCACAACATAGCCTCTGCATACTCTGTCAATAAAATTTCCAAGAGCACCGGAAACCATTACCAGTGCAGTTACTGACAGCGGCAGATAATATCTGTTTTTCGGGATTCTGGCATATACATAGATAAATACACCAAAAAACAAAAGGCACAAAATCACAAACACCGGAATTTTACCTTCAAACAATCCAAAGGCCATTCCACGATTTTCGAGATACCGTAATTGAAGAACTCCCGGAATGAGAGAGATATCTGGCTGATCTTTCAGTTGTGCCAGAACAAGAGATTTACTTCCCTGATCCAGGATTGTCAGCAAAAGGATAATAATACAGCCTCTAATCCAGTGCATACATGAAGATACGGAGGAAACAGCTGTCATACCAGAATCTCCCGGATTGCCTGGAGCAGTTCCTCATCTGTGACAGTTTTGTCTATAAAACTTTTACCGATCCCGTCCATAAGGATAAATTTAATATGACCGGCTTCCATTTTTTTGTCTTTTTTTGTTGCTGCCAGGACATCCCCGGCATTCAGTGAATCAACAGAAAGAGGAAGATTATAAGAATGGCACCCTTTTCTGATCTCTTCGTATTCTTCTTCTGTTAATAATCCTCTCTGCATGGAAAGATAAGCGGCAGCGATCAGACCGACTCCAACACACTGTCCATGAAGCAGCTGAAAGTTTTTCATTTTTTCGACTGCATGTCCGACTGTGTGACCAAGATTTAAAAGTGCACGTTCTCCCTGCTCCTTCGGATCACGCTCTACCACACCTGCCTTGATCTCGCAGCATCTGCGGATCATTCTGGAAAGCATACTCAGATCCAATTTACTGATCTCAGGCTGATTCTTACATAGAAAACGGAAGAACTCTTCATCGCAGATCAGTCCTGTCTTAAGAATTTCACCCATTCCACAGGTGAATTCCCGATTCGGAAGAGACTGCAGGGTACTCATATTCATATATACAAGGCGGGGCTGATGGAAAGCTCCTACCATGTTTTTGTACTGAAGGAAGTCAACACCTGTTTTACCTCCTACGCTGCTGTCAACCTGTGCCAGAAGCGTAGTAGGAACCTGGATAAAATCAATCCCTCTCAGGTAAGTGGAAGCTCCGAAACCAGTCAGATCACCTACAACACCGCCGCCCAGCGCAACCAGCAGACCTTTTCTGTCCATTTCATTCTCAATCAAAGTTTTATATAATTCCTGTACTGTATTCAGGTTTTTGTTCTTTTCACCAGCTTCAAATACAAAAGAGAATATTTCAGAGGAAATTTCCTGAAGAGCTGATTTAACTGCCTCATGATAAAGAGGTGCAACATGACTGTCTGTCACAATACAGATTTTCCGGTTTTCAAGTCCTTCTTCTCTGATCGCACCGGCAAGATCCTGAAAGTCATTTTTAAAATAAATAGGATAATGGAAATCTCCTTCCCGTTTTACAAGTAATTTCTGTTCTGCCATTTTCCTGTTCTCCTTTTATTACAAAATTTATACATAGCGCATAATACGCACACTGCGGCGTCCTTTTTTTGTCTGGTGAGAAACACCGTCAAAAATGAACCGTCCTTTCCCACGTACAGATATAATGTCACCATCTTTCGGCTCATATCCGTTGCTGGTGATCAGTTTTCCGTTGACAAAAACCTGCCCGCCTTCAATATAAGATACCATACTGCTTCTGGATGTCTTAAAAGCAAGCGAGATCAATGAATCCAGACGTACCGAAGCGCAGGTACCGCTGACAGATTCAAGGACAGGGCGTGGAAATTCATCAGAATCCTCCACTTTTGTGATCAGAATATTGGTATGACGGACCCGGCACAGATTTTCAAGAAAGAATTCCGTCATTTTGTTCTGGCAGAAAAACCAGGCAGCTTTTTTCTGAACAACAATATCACCGATCACACTTCTGTCTACTCCAAGATTGAGAAGTGCACCAAGATAATCACGATGAGAAAGCTCTTCAGAGAATTTAAGAGCCTTTGGTTCAATCCTCAGACAGTCGATGGGATATTCCCATGTAAAAGCAAGAGCATCAGGATGAAATGCAACCATCTGACGCTCCGCATTCTCATAGCCTCCGGACGTCTCCATAACAATCTGGGGAAACTGATGTTTCAGGCTACTGACTATATTCTGTTCATTTAAATTAAGAAAATCCGAAAATGTAACGATATCTCTCTGCCAGGAGAGATTTGCCAATTCCCGGATTCTCTTAAGAAAAAATTCGTCTTTTTCCATCCTGGATCAATATCCTGCTCTTACAGACGGAGCAGAGCCTCCCAGAATATTCTGAAGGTCACCGGTAATATCTACATTGTACGGTCCAAGTACAAAGATATAGCTAGATACTTTCTGAAGGCTGCCGCCTAAAGAATAGCATGCACCGGACGTGAAATCGATGATCCTCTGTGCCAGTTCCACATCAATTCCCTCCAGATTCAAAATAACAGTAGAATTATCTACTAAAGTGTCAGCAATCTCACGCGTATCTTCCATAGAAGAAGGTTTGATCACACAGACTTCCATATTTGGGCCCTGATTTGATTTGCGGCTGCTTCTCATTGGAGTAATCTTGGAAGATGCTGCAGGACGTGTCTGGCGTTCGGCGCGTTCCTGTTTAACCGTAACCTTAGACGGAGCCGAAGCGGTCTGTTTTGGAGCAGATGCCTGTTTAGGAGCTGTCTTTACTGCTTTCTCTTCTACATCATCAAAGTCATCATTATCGTCGGATTCTTTTTTCTTAGAGAATTTATCAAAAAATTTCTTCTTTGGTTTCTCATCGAAATCGTCATCGAGAAAGTCATCATCTTCTTCCTCATCTAACAGATCATCATCTAAGAATCCATCATCATCGTAATCATCGTTTAATTTGATGGCATCTAAAAATTTATCTAAAACGCCCATTTTAATCTCCAATCTTATTTTAATCTTCTTTTATTGAGTAATCTCTTTCGCCAAAGATACCCGTTCCCACGCGCACCATAGTGGCCCCTTCCTCAACTGCGACCTGATAATCATTTGTCATTCCCATACTCAGGACGCTCATATTAACATTATTAATGTTTTTGGCCGCAATGTCAACACTTAATTTCTTTAATTTTTGAAAAACTTCTCTGTTTTCTTCAGGATTTGCTACAAATGGTGCAATTGTCATAAGTCCTTTTACCTGAAGATGCTCATAAGAAGAAATTTCTTCCAGAAATGGTAATACCTCTTCGACTGAAAGGCCAAACTTACTTTCCTCTCCTGCTACATTTACTTCGATCAGAACCGGCATGCAGATATCTTTTTTTGCTGCCTCTTTTTCGATGGCCTCTGCCAGGCGGACAGAATCTACAGAGTGTACCATAGATACTTTATCAATAATATATTTCACTTTATTT
>OIEB01000499.1_pt1 | contig 14502 bp, 8 predicted proteins | sample 1581711 | NCBI WGS metagenome assembly OIEB01 (sample SAMEA3882549, study PRJEB24775) | human gut metagenome | biome: human-associated habitat; feature: intestine environment; material: feces | place: Netherlands | collected 2009/2010 | reverse complement strand
CCATCATGTACAGGTCGGCCATGCCGTAGAGCATCTGCAAAAAGTACGAGAGCATATAGGGCAGGGCAAAGACCGCGATGGTCTTAAGGACATTGCCGCGTGTGAGGTCATGTTCCATGGGCGGGTTACTTTCTTGCTTGGTTCGTTTAGCTACCAGTGTAGTGAAAACCCTACAACGATTGTAGAGTCAAGGTTTGTGTCGACAGTGGGACGAAAAAAATCGCGCGCACCATTATTCCGAGTGAATATGGACACACGTCACGAGAACTCGTCGCCGTCGCTAACCTTGCAGAAAACGATTTCGGAATACTTGACACCATTATTCGGCGCGCAATAATACGTGCGTTTGCGAACAACGTTTGATGGGGGTTGAACCTGCGTGCGCAATCTCAAAATACTGTTTTCCTATCTAGGGGCATACCGTCGCGATGCCATCCTCGGGGTGTTCTTTGTGTCGGTCGAGACGGTGCTCGAGCTGTTTATCCCGGTCATCATGGCCAACATCATCGATGTGGGCGTGCCTGCGGGTGATATCAACTACATGCTGCTGCAGGGCGCGTACATGTTGGTGTGCGCTGCGCTTTCGCTGGTACTGGGCTTGGGTTATGCCCGCACGTCCGCCCGCGTTGCCTCGGGCCTAGGCGCTAACCTGCGTGAGGCCGAGTACAAAAAGATTCAAACGCTCGCCTTTGGCAACCTGGACAACTACGACGCCAGCTCGCTCGTCACCCGCATGACCACGGACATCACCGTTATCCAAAATGCTGTGGGCAACGGCTTTCGCCCTATGGTGCGCGGCCCGGTGACGCTTATCGTCGGCCTTATCTACGCGCTGATGCTGTCGCGCCCGCTCGCCACCGTCTTTGCGATCATCTTGCCTGTGCTGGCAATCGTACTGGGCGTCATCACCTATCGCGTCAGTCCGCTCTACCGCCAACTCCAGACCTCGATGGACCACCTCAACGGCGTGGTACAGGAGGACCTCACCGCCGTACGTGCCGTCAAGGCCTACGTTCGTACCGAGCACGAGGAGGCCAAGTTCGACACCGTCAATACCGAGCTTGCCGACACGGCGACCAAGACCTTCGGCACCGCCGTGCTCAACCTGCCGGTGTTTCAGCTGTCGATGTACGTGGCTGCGCTCTCCATCCTGTGGATTGGCGGCCGCATGATTCTCGCCGGCAAGCTGGGCGTGGGCTCGCTCACGGGCTTTATGAGCTACGTGCTGCTGATCATGAACTCGCTTATGATGATTTCCAATGTGTTTTTGCTGCTCACGCGCGCTCTTACGAGTGTGGGCCGTATCGTCGAGGTGCTCGATGAGGAGCCCTTTATCGCCAGCCCTGCGGGAGACCTCGCGACTGCGGCGCCAGCGGACGGCAGTATCGAGTTCCGCGACGTTTCCTTTAAATACCGCGCGGATGCAGCCGAGGATGTGCTCGAGCATATCGACCTTCGCATCGAGAGCGGCTCGACGGTGGGCATCCTCGGCGGTACGGGATCGGGCAAGAGCTCGCTTGTGCAGCTGATTGCGCGCCTGTACGACGCTACCGAGGGCGCCGTGCTTGTGGGCGGACGTGACGTGCGTGACTACGACCTCGCCGCCTTGCGCGACGCTGTGGGCATTGTGCTGCAAAAGAATGTGCTGTTCACGGGCACCGTGCGCGAGAATCTGCAGTGGGGCAATCCGCAGGCGTCGGACGATGAGCTCCTCGCGGCTTGCCGCGCGGCGTGCGTGGACGAGTTCCTTGATCGCATCGGCGGGCTGGACGGCGAGTTGGGCCAAGGCGGCGCTGGTGTTTCGGGTGGCCAGAAGCAACGCCTGTGCATCGCGCGCACGCTGCTCAAGCATCCGCGCGTGCTCATTTTTGATGACTCCACCAGCGCGGTCGATATGGCGACCGACGCTAAGATTCGCGAGCACATCGCTCGGATCCCCGATACGACCGTGCTCATCATCGCCCAGCGCATCGCGAGCGTCATGGATGCCGATCACATTGTGGTGTTGGACGACGGTCGTGTCCACGGCGTGGGCACGCACGAGGAACTGCTGGCGGGCGACAACATCTACCAGGAGATTTACGCCTCGCAGATGGAGTTTGCGGGGAACACGGACGCCAGCGACGGCGGCGACGATGGCTGCGCGAATGATCCGTTTTCCTCCGTTCCCAGCGGATCGCCCTTGGAAGGGGGTGAGCGCCATGCCTAAGACCGCAGCCCAAGCACGCCCGGCCGACCTCAAGCGCACGGTGCGCCGCCTGTTCTCCTACATGGGGCATGCCAAGTTCTCGTTGCTCGCGGTGGGCGTGCTCGCCTCCGTCGCCGCCATCGCGAGCCTCGCCGGCACCTACATGGTGCGCCCCATCGTTAACGGTTTGGCCACGGGCGGGGATGAACTGCTCGCCAAGCAGGTCATCCTGACGGCGATCATCTACGCCGCGGGCGTGCTTTCGGCCCTGGGCTACTCGCAGATCATGGTGCGCGCGGCCCAACGCGTGGTGTCCGATATTCGCCGCGACCTGTTCGCGCACATCCAGACGCTGCCGCTCAGTTATTTTGACAGCACGCGCTCGGGCGACATCATGAGCTTTTTCACCAACGACGTCGATACCGTCTCCGAGGCGCTCAACAACAGCTTTGCCAACGTGATTCAGGCCGCCATTCAGGTTGTGGGCACCACGGCCATGCTCATCATCCTTAACTGGCAGCTCACGATTATCACGCTCGTGTGCGATGCGGCCATTGTGCTGTATGCGCGCTACTCGGGTGCGCGCTCTAAGCGTTTCTTTGCCGCCCAGCAGGCATCGCTTGGCGACCTGGACGGATATATCGAAGAGATGGTCTCGGGCCAAAAGGTCATCAAAGTCTTTAACCGCGAGGCAGCGAATGTCGCCGGCTTCACCTGCCGCAACGACGAGCTTCGCCGCACCGGCACCGCCGCCGTGAGCTATGCTAACTCCATGGTGCCCATGACCGTCGTGATTGGCTACGTCAACTATGCCATCGTCGCCGTGGCGGGCGGCATGCTCTGCATCAAGGGCCTGGCCGACGTGGGCGCGCTTGCAAGCTACCTGGTCTTCGTTCGCCAGGCGGCCATGCCCATCAACCAGTTTACGCAGCTCGGCAACTTCTTGCTCAACGCGTTGGCCGGTGCCGAGCGCCTGTTTGCGGCTATGGACCTTGAGCCCGAGGTGGACGAGGGCTGCGTGGAGCTGGTGCAGACGGGCGACGCCGCATGGGCGTGGAAGATTCCCGAGGGTCAGGGCGTGGGCGCGTACGGGCACTTGCATGACGTGGCAGCCGTTGATGAGTCGGGCCGCGCGGTGGCCGCCGACGGCATCGAGCTCACGTGCGGCTTGGTCCCGCTTGCCGGCGACGTGCGCTTCCATGCCGTGGACTTTTCCTACGTGCCGGGCACCCGTGTGCTCACGGATCTCAACCTGTTTGCCAAGCCGGGGCAAAAGATCGCGTTTGTGGGCTCGACGGGTGCCGGAAAGACGACCATCACCAACCTCATCAACCGCTTCTACGAGGTCGATGACGGCGAGATCACGTACGACGGCATCGACGTCAAGCACATTGCCAAGGCCAGCCTGCGCGGGTCGCTCGGCATTGTGCTGCAGGACACGCACCTGTTTAGCGGCACCATTGCGCAGAACATCCGCTTTGGCAAGCTCGACGCGACCGACGAGGAGGTACGCGCCGCTGCCGAGGCCGCCTGCGCCGACTCGTTTATCCGCCGCCTGCCTAGAGGGTACGACACACCGGTCACGGCCGATGGCGCCAACCTGTCGCAGGGCCAGCGTCAGCTGCTCGCCATCGCGCGCGTGGCCGTTGCCGACCCGCCGGTGCTCATCCTGGACGAGGCCACGAGCTCCATTGACACGCGTACCGAAAAGCTCATCGAGCGCGGTATGGACCGCATCATGCGCGGACGCACCACGTTTATGATTGCGCACCGCCTGTCCACCGTCCGCGACGCCGACGCCATCATGGTCCTCGAACACGGCCGCATCATCGAGCGCGGCACGCACGAAGAGTTGCTCGCCCAGCACGGCGAGTACTGGCAGCTGGCGCATGGCTTAAAAGAGTTGGATTAACCCGTTCGAGCACGATGCTTTGACCCCTCCGTGCCTCTTACCTCGCCTCAAACCATCACAACATTCGGCGTTTTTTGCCAAAATCGGGAAAAGCATCGAATGTTGTGATGGTTTTTCTGCCACTCGGTCGGGTGGAATCGCTTTCTTGCGCGCGAAGGTGTGCGGACCCGCGGGCGGGGGAATAAGGTTGGTTATCCGACTCCATTGGAGGGCTCATGGACCTGCCGATCGTCCTGTCCCATAAGACTGCCTGGCTGTACCACAACGTGGCGCGCCCGTCCGAGCCGCTCTCGCGAGCAAGCAGCCTATACGATGAGGACTCGCTTGCTAACGAGGCAGAGCCGACCGCGAGCCTGCCCAAGTTGGGACTCGATGCCAAGGGACTGAGGGCTTCAACGGCCGTCGGGATTGTTACCGACTATCTGGTTTCGCTCGGTATTCCACGAGAAGAGCTCGATCATATCGACACGCTCGTCAACTTCAATTTTGAGCGCTCGACGCCGGCTGGATTTAGGTGCCACGTGTTTGGGGCGCCGGTACCTTCAGACCATCTTATCGAGGTGGCAGAGGGCCTTCTGGTGGTTGATGAGGCCATGTGCTTTGTCCAAGCGGGTTCGTGGATGAGTGAGCCCGAGCAGCTGGAATATGGCTACGAAATCTGCGCCCGATACCATTTGAATCATCTGTCGACAGGCGATTATATCGAGATGGGGCAGAGGTATACCGTTGCCGACTTGATCGCTTATTGCAATGAGAACCGATCTCGTCAGGGGGCTATACGCGCGGCCGCCGTGCTCAAGCGCGTGCACGATGGCGCACGGTCGCCCATGGAGACGGCCACCGCAATCATGGTCGTAGCAAAACGTTCCCAGGGAGGGCTGGGATACGCCAAGATCGAGCTCAACCATCGGGTCAATGTTCCCAACGAGTTCAAGTATCTCGCAAAGGCCGGGTATTTCGAGATCGACGTATATGCGCCTGCGAGCAATGCGGGGATTGAATACAACGGCTCGGACCATCTTGATAAACAGCGCAGCGCGTCGGATGCGGAGCGTATGACCGTGCTGAGCGCGCTGGGCTTTAGGATGATCGTCCTCACCGGGACTCAGTTTGCCCATCAGCTGCAATTGCATCGGGCGATGAACGCTATCGCGCTCGCTATGGGCCTTAAGTGCGACCGAAGCGAGGTGTTTCAAAAACGTCAGAACGACCTGCGAGAGTTCGTGATCCGGCACTGGGACGGCGGCCTTTAGGGACGCTTTGGTTCTTCTGCGGGGTGCCGTGGGCAGGCAAACCATCACAACATTCGACGTTTTTTGCCAAAAACGGGAAAAGCGACGAATGTTGTGATGGTTTGTATGCTGAGGATGGGCTTGGAAAGTCCGTTTTGATCGAAGCGACCTGTCCTGTCGTACGGGTGTCGGCATGATTCTCTCGTGGGGTATTATGTTTTCCGAAGAATAAAACGCCGCGTGAGGGGAGGGCCGCGTGGACGGGCACGTGCAACATGACGGCTTTGGCCGCGATATCAACTACCTGCGCATTGCCGTTACCGACAAGTGCAATTTCCGCTGCATTTACTGCATGCCGGCCGATGGCGTGGCGCCCCGTGCACACGACGAGCTGCTCAGCGCCGAGGAAATCGCCCGCTTTGTGCGCTTGGTGGCGGGAGAGGGCATTCGCCGCGTGCGCCTGACGGGTGGCGAGCCGCTGGTCAGCCGCCGTATCATCCCGCTCATTCGTGACATCCGCGCGATTCCGCAGATCGAAGACATCTCACTTACCACCAACGGCGCCCTGCTGCCCAAGCTGGCGCCGCAGCTCAAAGATGCCGGGCTTAACCGCGTCAACATCTCGCTCGACACGCTCGACCCTACGCTGTTTGGAAAGATCACGCGCCTGGGTCGGCTCGAGCAGACCATGGCCGGCATCGACGCGGCGCTGGCTTGGGGCTTTGAGCCCGTGAAGGTTAACTGCGTTGTTGTGCGCCGGCTCAACCAGGATGTGGCGGCCCTCGCACGGCTGACCGTCGACCGCCCCATCCACCTGCGCTTTATCGAATACATGCCCATCGGCGACGAACACACGAGCTCGCATTGCGCTGTGGACCCGCATGCGCCCGCGCTCAATCCCGAGCTGTGGGACGCGAGCGATACCGTGCCGAGCGACGAGCTGCGGGCGCGCATCAATGCCGGGGCCGCCGCGACGGGACTGGGCGAGCTCGAGCCGCTCGACATCAACGACGCTCCTGCCGGCGCGGGCCCTGCGCGCTATTGGCACTTTCCGGGCGCGGCGGGAACGGTTGGCTTTATTAGCGCCATGTCCAATCATTTTTGTGCGAATTGCAACCGTCTGCGCCTGACGGCCGATGGCAACGTGCGTCCGTGCCTGTTCAGCGATGCCGAGTATTCGGTGCGCGACGCCCTGCGCCGTGGTGATGATATGCAGGTACTTTCGATTTGGCGCGATGCCGTGGCCCACAAACCGCAGGAACACGCGATAATTGAGGGCACGCAACGATTTATGTCCCAAATCGGAGGATGATCATATGGCCAAGAGCAGGTACGCCGATGCCACCAAGGCCGCTCGCAGGGCCGCGATGTCTGCCCACAAAGTCACGGCTGCGGCGAATGCTGGCAACGCCGACGGGTCTGCGCGGCCGACTGTCAGCGCTGCCACCGAGCCCGCCCGTGACGCCCGTCGCGACGAGCTGACGCACGTGGACGCCAAGGGCGAGGTACGCATGGTCGACGTGTCCGACAAGGCCGAGACCCATCGCATTGCCATCGCCGAGGGCACCATCCTCATGCATCCCGAGACGCAGGCCATGGTGCTGCAGGACCGCGCAAAAAAGGGCGACGTGCTTGCCTGCGCACGCGTGGCGGGCATCATGGCCATCAAGCGCACGAGCGACATCATTCCCATGTGCCATCCGCTGCTCATTACCAAGAGCAAGTGCGATATTGCGCCCATCGCTCCGGCGGGGACGCCGACCGAGGACGTGCCCGAGGGCTGGGCGCCGGCGCGCGCGGACGGGCAGGTTGGCTTTCACGTGCTGGTTACGGCTGGCGTGACGGGCAAGACGGGTATCGAGATGGAGGCTCTGACCGGCGCGAGTGCCGCGTGCCTAACGATTTATGACATGTGCAAGGCAGTTGACCGCGGCATGGAGATCGTCGACGTGCGTCTGCTGCACAAGGAAGGCGGCCGCTCGGGCATATGGGACCGCGCAGAGCGTCAGGCCGCTGCTGTTGAGGCCGTGGGAGCCGCGGGCGACGCACCCGCGAGCGCACCCATCGCCGCCGCGCCTGCGGCACCGGCCGTCCCCGCGATCGCGTTTATCGGCTACCAAAACTCGGGCAAGACCACGCTCGTCGAGAAGGTTATCGCCGAGCTCACCCGCCGCGGCCTGCACGTGGGCTCGCTCAAGCATCATGGGCACCACGGCTTTGATATCGATGTGCCCGCTAAGGATACGTGGCGCCATCATCAGGCCGGATCCAAACACGTGGGCCTCATCTGCGCCACGCGCTGGGCGGAGTACGCCGACACGCGCGAGGAGGACGAGATGCCCGCGCGCGAGCTGCTGTCGCGCTACAACGATGTCGACGTGGTGATCATCGAGGGCTACAAGACCGAGGGCTTCGACAATATCGTGGTCGCGCGCTCTGGTGTCGACCGTCTGCGCGGCAAGAGCTCGCTCGACCTGGTCGATGGCCACACGCTGGCCCTTGCCTGCAATGAGGCCTTGGCGCGTCAGGCCTTCGACGCCGGCTTTGCGACCCGAGCCATCAACATCAACGACGCCCGAGCCATCTGCGACCTCATCCAAGACCACCTTCAGGCTTGACGTTGCGACGGCCCCAAGCACCCCATCTCGTCCCTCAAACCGTCGCTCGCGTACCAAAGTACGCGTCGCTCCTCTTTCGGGGCGACCTGGGGCACTTGGAACCGGCTCGCTGCGCTGCCATAACATGCCAAAAAGGGACAGGTTAATTTCGGCAGGTTTTATCTGGGCAAACGTCATTTCCACCACAACGGGGCCAGGTTCCTTTGTGGTGGATTTTGCTTTGTTAGATGTGTGGGACATGCCTTACAATCTACCAAGTAGTTCATGACGGGCGAGAAACGGAGAGAAGGGGCTTGATGCGTCCTTAATGTTTCATGCGGATAGATTGATTCGACAGACGGTGGCGAATGCCCGCCGTCCGCATTCGTATGAAACAAGGAGTCTCCATGCTCGTCTCTCTTTTCTCAAAGTCTCAGTCATCGCTGTCCGTGCAGGCCAAGCGCCTGGTGGCGATGCGCTTTCTCATCTACACCGGTTTTCAGACCAGCTACTTTATCGGCGTCATCGGAACGCTCACCTATGCGGACGAGGCTTCGGTCATTGCGACATCGCTGGCCGTCCTTTTTATGAACGTATTCGTGATCTTGGGATCCTTTGCGGGCGGCGCGGTGCTCGACGCTTGGGGCCCGTGCCGCCATTTCTTGCTGAGCATCATCAGCACGCTGGTAACCGGCGCGGCGATCCTCGTTTTTGGCAGCGCGACCGGCATCGTCCTGCTCGGCGCGGTGCTCCTGGGCTTTGTGATGGGGTTTGCCCAGCCAATCACCACATCCTATCCAGCCTACCTCACCGACGATCCTGTCGAGCTCAAAGACATCAACTCTGCCATCGCCATGTTCTCTAACGTGAGTATCATCGTCGGCCCCATGATGGGCGGCTTTGTCGCGGCGGCTACATCGTCACGCGCGGTGTTCGTGCTCATGATGATTTTTACCGTACTGGCGTTCATTGCCGGCTGGGGCTTTAGACCGCAAGCAGTTCGCGTCGCCGCGCGTGAAAGTACTCCCGCGGACAGCAGTACAACGGCAATCACTGCCAGCCATAGCTCCAACCCCAGCACGTTCGCCCGCGTCACCTTCGCGACAAGCATCAAGACAGTCTTCACCAACAGTATCCTCGCCTTGCTGTTCTGCATCATCTTCCTCTCGAACTTTGGCTACGGTGCCTTCGATCCGCTGGAGTCGTTCTTCTACCGCGATGTCCTGCGCGTCGGTGTTGAGTGGATGGGCTGGCTCTCGTCGGCCAGCGGTGTAGGCGCGGTGCTGGGCGCCGTCCTCGCGCTCCGCTTGCCACCGCACCTGGTCAACCTTAAAACGCTGCTCGTGGCGCTCATGTCCGTGGGCCTGGGAAGCCTGCTCTACGTGGGAACGCCGTACGTAGGCGTAGCTCTTGTCGGCCAGATTGCCCTAGGCGTGGCCTGGGGCGTCGTCAACCCGCTCCACAACACGATCGTGCAAACGACGGCTCCGCTCGAGCAGCTCGGTCGCGTCAACTCGGTCATGGGCTTTGGCAACATGTTCGCCGGCGTGGCCCCGCTGGCGATTGCCCCCTGGCTGGCGGCGACGTTTGGTGTGCAGCAGACGCTCATCGGGGCGGGCATGGTCGTGACGGCTGTCCCTGCGGCGTTGCTGCTGTTTGGGCGTAAGCATTTGGATCGTGCCGCAAAGCAGTAAAAACCATCACAACATTCGATGAAAATCGCGATTTTGCCGAAAAACGTCGAATGTTGTGATGGTTTGCGCTCCGGCCAGGCCACCCTTCGGGTTCGGCCACCACAAAGGGGGGCAGGCACCTTTGTGGCGATCGGGTCCCAACGGCCTGCGCCTTGGTATACCATGTACGCCGTTCACGAATACACCCCACACCGCCGCGCTACCCAGAAAGGCCCCCATGGACACCACCTTTAGCCACATCAAAGCCGTGTTCTGCGATATCGACGGCACACTGCTCACGAGCCAGCACACGGTGCCCCCGCGCACCGTGGCGGCGATTCGTGCCCTGCGCGAGCGCGGCGTGCTGTTTGGTCTGTGCACCGGGCGCGACGCCCACGCGACCGAGGCCATGTACGAGCTCTGGGGTATCGAAGGCCTGGTGGACGTGCTCGTGGGCTGCGGTGGCGCCGAAGTCATCGACCGTGCACACGGCATCAACGAGCTGAGCTACCCGCTGCCAGGCGAGACCATCGCGCGCATCTGCGAGCACATGGCAGGCCTGCCGGCAACGCCCGTTTGCCCTCGGGACGGCGTGCTCTATGTGCCCGAGAGCAATGCATGCGTCGAGCACCTGTCGCGTGTCGACGGCGTGCCCTACAAGGTGGTCGACTTTGCCGAGTTTTTGCGCGAGCCGCAGACCAAGGTGATGTTTACCATGGCGCCCGAGGTAATGCCGCAGGTCATCGAGCGAGCGTCGACGTTCGCCGACGACACCGTTAAGGCGGCGGCTCTGCAAACCACGCAGCGGCTCTACGAGTTCATGGATCCGCGTGTGTCCAAGACGCGCGGCCTTGTGCGCGTGGCGGAGCTCAACGACATGGAGCTCCAGGACATCTGCGTGTTTGGCGATGCCGACAACGACACCTGCATGGTGACTGACGCCGGCGTGGGCGTTGCCATGGCAAACGGCAGCGACGCCACCCGTGCCGCAGCCGACTTTGTAACCGCCAGCAACGACAAAGACGGCATCGCGATCTTTATCGAGGAACATCTGCTGTAGCGCCGGTGGAGAGAGACCGCAAAAGGGGACAGGCTCCTTTTGCGGTGGCCTCAGGCGATTTGGGCGAATTGATGCCTAAAATCTGCGCGAAAATTCAAATTTAGTTGTCTGAACATCATGCTTCTAACCACCGATGGGTTAAAGATATTCTCATCAGTTTGGTAGGATATTCCTCCCGATTAATGAGCTGCCGCTCACGGTCGATTTTCGACCGTGAGCGGTAGGTTTGCTCTTGAGCAAAATGTTGTGCAAATAAATAAAATGCTATTAAAAAACTGATAACTAACTTAATTACCAGTAGAAACAAAGAATAGATAGCGAATAAACGAAGGCAAATCTGAGTAAATGTCAAGAGAATTGAGAACTTGCTACAAAACTTTCGGTTTTTGTTGCTTGAATGTCTAAACAATCGTTACAATATGCAGTCTAAGCGTGCACAATTACAGGTTGCGCAGATACGTTTGATAGTGAAAGAGCAAGATCGCAGTCTCTTGGGGAGGAGACATCGATGAAAGCGAATTCAGAAAAAACTAAGCAGAGTAAAAAAGCGACGCGCCGTGTACTGGCAGGCGTTTTGTGCGGAGCCTCCGTGTTGAGCCTGGTACTGTCGCTCGTCATGCCTCCGATCTCGCAGGCCATTGCCAACGATGCCCAGACGGTTTCTGCCGAGGAAACTGTGATGGGGGAGGGTTCCTCAAGTGAGTCTACTGATGTAGGCAACACCAACAACGGGGATACCGAAAACCAGAATAGTGACGAGACCGAGGGCGACGAAGCCGACCCTTCAAATGGTGTTGAGCAGGGTCAGCCTGAAGGTAAGCTGCAGGCCGAAGATGGCGAGTTGTCGGATGGCAACGCCGTAATGCTGGCTGCGGAAGGTGGGCAGACTAAAACGGCATCCACTGAAATACGAACAGCTGACGGGTTGAAAAGCCTGGAGAATGCAAGTGGTGCGGCTAGTTTCAAGCTTATGAATGATATTGAGACCAGCGAGACGATCACGCTCAACAAGGACGGCAGCAATATCACGCTGGATCTAAACGGCCATAAGATTAAGCATACGAGTCAAGGTCAGTCTTTGTTCAATATCACCGGTGGCGCGACACTTACAATTAAGGATACTGATCCTAATAAACCGAGTGAAAGTGTCGACAGCGGCAAGCAGCTAAATGATCAGGGTCAGGATTTAAATCCCAACAATTATGGTAAAAAAAGCAGTGTTGTCTTACGACAATGGCATTCCGTCTAACCTTACCTACTATGTGACCCAATCGTCCCCGAGTGCAACAGACACAACCAAGACAACTGAGACGCTTTACGAACATAGCGTCGATATTAAAGGCGCCATCGTGGCATGCGGTGGCAATGAAAACCTGAAGCTCATCTACATCAATGGCGGTCATTTCAGTCTTGAGAACGGCGTGCTCACACAAGAGAAAGACTTCTATGTCCGAAACCTGGTGTACGCGGAGAATGAGTCGACCGTCAATATGAACGGTGGTTACGTTTGTGGAGGTTATTGTCGGTACAATGGTGCCGGCGCAGGAATATCTGTCAATAATAATTCGACTCTTAGCATTTCTAACGGCGTAATTGCTGGCAACTGCGCTCCTAGTGGCGGCGGTGTATATGCCAATAGATCTGCAGTCAAGGTGACCGGCGGCGTAATCTCCGGTAATAGCACTAACAGTAACGGATATGGTGGCGGCATCATGGCCGAACATGACGGCAGCGTTACTGTTTCCGGCGGTTACATTACGAACAATCGCTATGCCAATTTCTGCGGTAATGATGGCTATGGTTGCCATGGTGGCGCTGGGCTTGCTGCCATAAACGGCGCCCATGTCACCATTTCCGATGGCCAGATTACCGGCAACTACTCCAAGGAAGCCGGTGGCGGCGTTTACGTTTCCGATCAGTGGGGAAACGGTTCTATGGCATGGCTCAACATTACGGGAGGAATTATTGCCTCTAACGTGAGCTACCGATCTGAAGGTGCCGGCATCCGAGTGGGCCAGAAGGTTGACGCGTTTATTAACGGACCTAAAAAAAGTAACGGCACTAAAAGTAAAGTCTACATTACCAACAACACTTGCCTGTCTCGCTTTGACTGGGGCGGCGGCGGCATCTTTGTTCAGGGTGATTCGAAAATCGCGGAGAACGCAGGCAGGCTGTTTGTATACAACTCGTATATAAGCAGCAATACCGCTGGCGGCTATGGTGGCGGCGTTGCAGTCTGCCCGACGGGCAAGACGTTGGTAACGAACACTAAGGGCACGGCAATCTTTGGCAATTCGTCTGCTAACAGTGAGCAAAAAGCCAACGGGTTCAAATCGGCAGAAAACACGGGTAATGATGGTACGCCCCATCTTTCAGCTGGTGGTGCTGATGATACTAATAAGACTGAAGATCAAGATGCATACAACTCGGACAAGTTCCGCGAGAACGGTCATGCCGATTTCTTCCTCGCAGCGCGGGGTCACAATGCGCCGATCGCAGTGGTAACCGGTAAGATGCTTGGTGGTGGAGACGCCCGGTACTCGGGAAGCATCGAACTTGAAAAAGCTATCAACATCCCCGCCAACGGTGCTGTTGGGGTAAAAAATAGCATCGGCCTGACCTCGGGTGTTATGTCGGGTGTTATGGCCAAGGATGAGGCGGCGATTCAAGCGCGGAATGATGCGCAGAATGAAGCGACAACTTTCATCACGGGCAACTATTCCTGGGACCATGGTGGCGGCATCATGTCGAATGGCGACTTGTACCTAGGCGAGCCTGCGGATGCGTACGTCTACCCGAGCCTTAAGCTGAAGGCGACCAAGGAGTTGGCCGGCCGCGACCTCAAAGATGGGGAGTTCACCTTTACGGTTTATCGCAAGGACTCGGATACTGCGAAGGCGCCTTCTTGGGACAATAATGGTAATTTCAGCCATGGTGGCTGCGGGTTTGTCAAATATGCCAAGAATATCGCTGGCAACATCGCCTTTGACCTTAGCGAGAAGCTTAGCGAGCAGCTTCATGACGGTAAACAGCTTAGCGAGCAGCTCTTAAAGAATGGTACTGGCGAAATTACATACTACTTGGTCGAAAATGCGGGCAATCTTCCTGGTGTCATATACGATCGTGCTGTATATGAGATTAAGGTGACAGTCAAATACAACAAGACTGTACTTATGTCTGTTCCGATACAGGGAAATTCGAGTGCGACTAGAAATCTTAATGTCCATAACTACACGATTGATGGTGTGTACGTGACTAAGATATCTGGGGATTCAGCTGGCTCGTCGAGGACTGCGTCAGTAGATGCTAATGGGTATTATTCGATCGTCGACTCCAGCAGCGCAACCTCCACCAACAAGGCAACCTTCACCAACAAGTACGACCCTGAGGTTTCTTGGACTCCTGAGGCGACTAAGGTCGTTGAGGGTGGCGAGATGAAGGAGTTTACACTTCAGCTTGCGGAAGACAGCAAATTTAACAACATGATCGGTACTGCCGTGACCTCTGGTTCTGAGAAAACGCAGACGCTTCCGTTCATGGACGAAAACAATGAGACGGTTGAGCTCAAGTACTCGCTTTCTGATATCAGGAATAATCCCGACGACCTGGGTGGCTCCACGGGTGGCTCTTTCAAGACCTTTACGTACTATGTGCGCGAGAAAACCGACGGTTCGCAGTTCTCGCACTACACGTACGACCACTCGGTCTATAAGTTCACGGTTGAGCCAACGTATGACACCGAAAAAGGAGAGATCAACTGTAAGGTGACCTACAAGAAGGGAACCGTTGACTCCGCAGGCAATTGGACAGCAGACCCCAAAGCCGAAGAACGGACGTTCA
>OIEB01000497.1_pt1 | contig 14548 bp, 8 predicted proteins | sample 1581711 | NCBI WGS metagenome assembly OIEB01 (sample SAMEA3882549, study PRJEB24775) | human gut metagenome | biome: human-associated habitat; feature: intestine environment; material: feces | place: Netherlands | collected 2009/2010 | reverse complement strand
CCATTGAAGAACTTCGCCATGCTTATGTTCGTCTTCAGAGAGACAACTTCATTGTCTTCTGAATTCGGACATAAGCATGACTCGTTCGTCAAATGTTGCAATTCATAGCTCCTGTTCTGTTTTTGCTTCAATATTCAGTTTGGCTTATCGCAATAGAGCAACAGCTACCTACTCAACTATCAGCGGCTGATTTTCGTCCGTTTTATGCAAAGAGTTGTACACTTCCCCATTTTATGTTATTATTATCCTCGATTGTATACGCAATAATATGAAGGAGCGTTAGTAATGAATTACATTTTTTTAATAGAAGAGTTAAAAAAGAGGGGCAGTATACCAGGTCTTGATGCAATTCAGGGGTTGCTGGAAGAGTTAGGGCATCCAGAAGATGATTTAAAGATTGTACATATTGCCGGAACGAACGGAAAAGGTTCTGTTTTTGCATATCTTTCTTCTATATTAATGGCAGCAGGTTTTAAGGTGGGAAGATATATTTCCCCGACTATTTCCTGCTATGAGGAAAGATTCCAGATTAATGGAACGTATATTGCAAAGGATAAGTTAGAGAGGCTTTACGGTGTTGTAGAAGAAGCGATGCGAAAAGAGGAGGCGAAAATTGGATTAAGACCTACACTTTTTGAAGTGGAGACAGCGCTTTCTTTCTTATATTTTAAGGAGGAAAAGGTTGATTACGCCTTGGTGGAAGTTGGTATGGGAGGAAGGCTTGATGCCACGAATGTGATTAAGCATCCAGAACTTACTGTAATTTCTTCCATCAGCTATGATCACAAGGCAATTCTTGGAGATACGTTAGAGGAGATTGCCTGCCAGAAAGCAGGAATTATCAAAGAGAGTGCTCCTGTTGTTTTATCGGAGAATCCAGAAGAAGTCTGCAAGGTTGTAAAACACGAAGCAGCAGAGAAAAAGGTACATTGCATCGAAGTAAAGCCGCAAGATTATGAGATATTAGCGGAAACTCCATATGGAAGTACTTTTTTATGGAAGGAACAGCGTTATGAGACAAAGCTTCCGGGAAACCACCAGATTTCTAACGCTGTGACAGCCCTTACCGCATCAGAATATCTTTTTGAGAAAGATTATGAGAAGAATGAGGCAAGGAAGAAAATTCCAAAAGAACTAGATACCATGAACATAAAGGCGGCACAGCAAGGTGGTATTATAAGGACAATCTGGCCGGGAAGGCTTGAAGTGTTAAAAAAAGAACCTTTATTTTACAGAGATGGTGCACATAATCCAGATGGCGCACGCAAATTAGCGTCATTTTTGCAAAAACATTTTACAAATAAGAGAATCATTTATATAATGGGAGTGTTAAAGGATAAAGAATATACGAAAATACTCCAGTATCTTATGCCGATGGCAAAGAAAGTTTATGTATTTAGACCGAATAATGAACGGGGGCTTTCAGCAGAAATTTTAGCAAATACAATAAAAGAGAAAGCGGATGTTCCAGTTATGATTGAGCCAGACGTAAATACTGCGGTTTCTAAGGCATTGGAGGCTGCACAGCCGGAAGATATTCTGGTGGCCTGTGGTTCGCTCTCTTTTATGGAAGAAATGGAGGCTATACAGTAATGAAGATAGGAAAATACGAGTTTGACCTTTTACATAAAGGCTATATTATGGGAATTTTAAATGTAACACCCGATTCTTTTTCCGATGGCGGCAAATATCAGTCTGTTGATCTGGCGTTAAAACAGGCGGAGAGAATGATAGAGGAAGGTGCAGCAATTTTAGATATCGGTGGAGAATCTACAAGACCAGGCCATAAGAAGATTACAGACCAGGAAGAAATCGAAAGAGTTGTTCCGGTCATTGAAGCAGTAAAGAAGAATTTTGATATCGCGGTATCTCTTGATACTTACAAATACGAAGTTTCTAAAGCTGGAATTGCTGCCGGAGCAGATATGATTAACGATATCTGGGGATTGAAATGGGATGAGAGACTGGCTCCGTTACTTGCCAAAGAGGACGTTGCCTGTTGTCTGATGCACAACAGAGATAATCAGGAGTATACTAATTTTATTGAGGATTTCTGTTCTGATATGGAAGAGACACTGGCCATTGCGAAAAAGGCAGGAATCAGGGACGAAAGAATTGTTCTTGATCCAGGTGTTGGCTTTGGAAAAACATTTGAGCAGAACCTTTCTATTATGAAGCATATGGATGTATTTTCAAAATGGGGACTTCCTGTGTTACTTGGAACATCAAGAAAGTCTGTGATTGGTCTTGCGTTAAATCTTCCTGTTGATCAGCGAGAGGAAGGAACTGCGGCAACAACAGTACTTGGCCGTATGAAAGGGGCCTCTATTTTCCGTGTGCACGATGTAAAGACAAACTATAGAGAATTGAAGATGATTGAGGCAATTCTGGAGGCAGAGTAAGATGGATGAGATAAGAGTAAAGAATCTGGAAGTATTTTGCCATCACGGTGTATACAAGGAGGAAAATGTTCTCGGTCAGAAGTTTCTCGTCAATATTGTTTCAAAAGTAGACACAAGGGCTGCAGGAAAGACAGATGAACTTGAATTGTCAGTAAGCTACGGAGATATCTGCCGCTGTGTCAAAAAAGAAATGACAAAGCAGAACGACAAACTGTTAGAACGAGTTGCCGAACGCCTTGCAGAGTGTATTCTTTTGCAGTTTCCACTTATAAAAGAAGTGGAGATTGAAGTGAAAAAGCCGTGGGCACCTGTCTTAATGCATGTGGATTACACTTCTGTTAAGATTAAGAGAAGCTGGCATAAAGTATATATTGGTGTTGGTTCTAATCTTGGAGAGCGGGAAGAATATATGAAACTTGCAAAGGAGAAAGTGAGTGCTTTGCCGGATACAAAGAACTTCAAATCTGCTTCAATTATTGAGACAGAACCATACGGTTATACGGAGCAGGGCAAGTTTTTAAACACAGTATATTCGATTGAAACATTAGATACACCAGCAGAATTTCTTGACAAACTACATCAGATTGAAAATGAGGCAGAGCGAAAGAGAGAGATTCACTGGGGACCAAGAACATTAGATTTGGATATTCTTTTATATGATGATTTAGTGACAGAAGATGAGGAGATTACGATTCCTCATCCAGAACTGACAAAAAGGCTTTTTGTATTAGAGCCATTGTGTGAGTTGACTCCAAGAGGAATCCATCCGTTAGAGAGAAGAAGATATTCAGATATTTTAGAGGATTTAAAAGAAAAAGAGAAATAAAGGAAGCAGTAGTGGAATGGATAAAGAAATAAGAAAAGTAGATGATGTACGAGATGATATTACAAAAATAGATTACGAAATTGCAGAGTTATTTGAAAAAAGGATGGGATTTGCCGCAGAATTAGCGCTTTCTAAAAAGCAGGCGGGAGAATCCATTTATAATAAAAATAAAGAAGACGAAAAGTTATCAGATATTACAAAGAACCGATCCAATCCATTTGTCATAAAGGGATTAGAGGAAGTTTTTATTCAGATGATGTCCATAAGCCGCAAATATCAGTATCATATGGTTCACCAGAGAGACCGCTATATTGAGAATTATTTTACCGAAGTACCAGAGTTAGTCATGTTCCCAGATACAAGAATTGTTTATCCGGGAGTGCCAGGATCTTTTTCAGAGATGGCATGTGAAAAGTTCTTTGGAGCGGATGTAGATCATTATGCCGTTGTTAACTTTAAAGATGTTGCGATGGCATTGAATAACGGAGATGCCGATTACGGCGTACTTCCGATTGAGAACTCTTCTGCCGGAGATGTTACAGGTGTTTATGACATTTTACTGGAGAATGATGTCTGTATGGTAGGAGAAGTTTTTGTAAAAGTAGAACATTGTCTGCTAGGCTGTCCGGGAAGTAAGATTGAGGATTTAGAAGTTGTTCTTTCACATCCGCAGGGATTAATGCAGTGTGCTCCATATTTAGAAAACCTGGATGTCAAAAAGGTTAGTGTGGAAAATACAGCCATTGCTGCTGAGAGAGTAGCAAGAGAAAAAATAATGACACAGGGAGCCATTGCAAGCCGCAGAGCCGCAGAACTTTATGGTCTTGATATTTTAGATGCAGGTATCAACTTTGACAAAAATAATGTAACTCGTTTTGTAATCCTCTCTAAGAAGAGACAGTACACAGAGAATGCGAATAAGATCAGCATTTCTTTTTCTCTGCTTCATGAAAGCGGAACTCTTTATAATATATTATCTCATTTCTTATATAATGATTTAAACTTAAGCCATATTGAATCTGTTCCTCTGCCAGACCAGCAGTGGGAATACCGCTTCTATATTGATATCAACGGAAATCTGCATGATCCGGCAGTAAAAAATGCCCTGCAAGGTGTTCGTACAGAAGTAGCGGATTTTAAAATTTTAGGAAACTATTAAACGGTCTACAAAAGGAGTGTAGAGTACATGAGTGAAACAGTAAAAAATAAGCATGTGAAAAAGAAAAATTCGGCGGTTTTATTATTAAAGACAGTGATTACAGCGGTTCTTCTTTTCTTTACCTGGTATTTATGCAGTCACTTTATGGAATATCAGAAAAATGCAACAAATCAGGTAAATAAGTATCGAATTGATCAGGTCTGCCAGTTATCGGCAGGATCTGCTGTAAGCCAGAAGTTTGTTGCAAAACATACACATTTAAAAACGGTAAAAGTTTATTTTGGCAATGACTATTCTGGACAGGCAAGTGGAAAGGTTATTCTTAATATTATAGATTTAGAAACCGGAAAAAGCATACAGAGACTTACAAAAAATATCAGTGATATTGTAAATAATGATTATACAGAATTTAAGACAGATCTGCAGCTGACGAAAAAGAAAGAGTACAGCATTCAGCTTACAACAAGTGGAGCAGAATCCGGCAAGGAACCTCTTATTTTCCAGTGGACAACAAAGGAAACTGGTTTCCGTGGCAAGTTAAAGATTAATCAGGAAGAGCAGGGTAAGTATCTTGTATCTAAGCTCTATTATCCAGTAACAATATATCAGCAGTGGGCAGGTATCTGTATGATGATGGCACTTGTCCTTCTTCTTTTATGGTTTGCACTGCCGGCACCGGAGATGGTAAAGAAAGCACTTGGTCAGATTCTGTTTTTTGCAGCACCGTTATTTACATTCTGGTTTGTGGAAAGGTTTACTGACAATCCAATTTTTAGAATGCGTGCTGCAGAATTCTGGCTTAACATATTAGTTTATTATATGTTCTTTGGATTATTGTATCTGATTTTCAATTCCAGGAGAGTATCTGTAACAATAGGAAGTATTTTGTGGTGCATTATTGGAATTGCAAACTATTATGTTTTAAGTTTTAAAGGTGCACCGATCGTTCCTTCAGATATTATGTCCGCAAGAACAGCTGCGAATGTTGCAGAGAACTATACTTACAGCATTCAGCCGGTATTTGTATGGAATGTCTTATTCCTGCTGTTATATTTAGCCATAATGTGGCGCTGTCCGGTTCCTAAAAAAATGGGCTGGAAAAAGCGGGTAATTATGCTTGTTGTTATCGGCCTGCTAGGTTCAGTGCTCGGACATTTTGTCGTAGAACAAAAAACATTAAAGAACTTTGGCATTAAGAATAACGTGTGGGATCAGAAAAAAGGCTATGCCAAGAATGGACTGTTCTTTGGTTTTGTTCTTAACATGAATTCTTTGGTGCAGGAAAAACCATCTGATTATTCTGTAGAGGCGGCCAAAGACATTGCCGAGAAATATGAAGAAAAGTTTGCGAATGAAGATTCCGATAAAAAGAAAAAAGGGCGGTTAGAAACTGCAGATGGTACGAAACCAAATGTAATCGGCATTATGAACGAGGCATTTTCTGATTTAAGTGTTATCAATGAATTTTCCACAAATGAAGATTATATGCCATTTATTCATAGTTTAAAGGAGAATACAATAAAAGGTTCTCTTTATATGTCTATCTTCGGTTCAGGAACTTGTAACTCCGAGTTTGAGTATTTAACTGGAAATAGCATGTCCTTCTTACAAAATGGTATTATTGCATACACACAGGTTGTAAAGGACAAACTTCCTAATATGACCTATCTGTTAAAAGAACAAGGATATAAAGGCAATCTGGCTTTACATCCTTACCTTGCTTCCGGCTGGAACCGTGTGCAGGTGTATGATTATATGGGATTTGATCATTTTTATTCAGAGACAGATTTTAAGAATCCGACAATGTATCGAAAATATATTTCTGATGAATCTGATTTTAAGAAGATAGAGGAGTTATACGAAAACCGTACTGAGAAAGATGAACCATTTTATCTTTTCAATGTTACGATGCAGAATCACGGTGGATTTGATAAGACGTACTCCAATTTCCATAATGATATACAGATTACAGATAATCATAAAAATGAGCAGGCAGAGCAGTATCTTTCCCTTGTAAAGAAGACAGATGATGCGTTTAAACAGCTTGTAGAGTATTTTTCAAAAGTAAAAGAACCGACAATCATCGTAATGTATGGTGATCATCAGCCGGCTGTACAGAGCAGCTTCTATGACAGCCTTTTTGGAAAGAGTGCAGGCAGTCTTACAAATGAAGAATTAATGAACAAATACAGAACACCATTTATTATCTGGGCAAACTATGATATTAAAGAGAAAACCATAGATAAAATGAGTGCGAACTATTTAAGTGCCTATGTGATGAACGAGGCAGGCTTAGAAACAAGCCCATACCAGAAGTTCTTATTAAAACTCCGCAAGAAGCTTCCTGTACTTACGGCAATGGGATGCTTTGATAAGAAGGGCAAATATTATGAATCTGCTTTAGAATCGCCTTATAGCGATATGGTAAAAGAGTATCAGATATTACAATATAATAATCTTATTGATACAAAACATACAGTGAATTCTTTCTTTTATCTTTCTGACGAACAGAAGAAATAAGAAAGCTGGAGAAGTGCCAGAGGCAAAAAGGAGGCAGCGATGGGAATAAGTCCGTATGCGGCAATTGTAATCGGTTCAAAAAATATGCTCATGAAAGTGTATGAGATTTCCGGTGGAAAGGGATTTCGTACAGTGGATGAGATACGTTATGAGTATGAACTTGGCAAAGAGGCCTATTTTACAAGAAAGATTACATTTGCGCAAATTGAAGAAATCTGTAATGTACTGATGGAATTTCAGCAGCGTATGAGGGAATATGCGATAACAGAATTCCGATGTTACGCGACAAGTGCGATTCGTAATGCAAAGAATCAGGTATCGGTTCTTAATCAGATTAAAATTCGCACAGGTGTGGATGTTATCATGCTCAGCAATTCGGAACTTCGTTTCCTTATGTATAAGGGAATTCAGGTATTAGATATTGATTTCAATAAAATCATTGAAAAAAATACTGCCATTTTAGATATTGGTTCCGGAAGTGTACAGGTATCCCTGTTTGATAAACAGGCACTTTATATGACGCAGAATTTAGATATCGGTACAGTAAAAGTGAGGGGATTTTTAGAATCTGTTGAGAATAACGTACTCGATTATATTTCTGTATTAGAAGAATATATTCAGTATGAATTTGATATGTTTAAAAGTGGCTATCTGAAAGATAAAGATATTAAAAATGTAATCGCCATCGGAGACGAGATAAAAAATATCAATCGCCTGATTCCGGAACTGCATCTTACCGATACGATGAGCTATGAGCAGATTTTATACATTTACAAAAAGATTAAAAAGGCATCCTATCAGGATATTGCCTTAAAATACGGACTTTCCATTGAGGATGCCAGAATGGTTCTTCCATCGGTACTTATTTATAAGACATTCTTAGAACGTTCTAAAGCAGATACCGTTTATATATGTGCGACGAATCTTTGTGATGGAAGCGTGGTGGATTACGCACAGGAAACAAAGAAGATAAAACTAAGCCATGATTTTTATCAGGATATTGTAGCTTCTGCAAAGTATATCGGAAAAAGATACCGTTATAGTAAAGTACATGCACAATATATTACAGATTTAGCGTTAGAGATTTTTGATAAGACGAAAAAGTTCCACGGACTTACACAACGGGACCGCCTTATTCTTGAAATATCTGCGATTCTTCATGATATTGGAAAATATGTTAACTTAAATGATCCAGGTAAGAATGGCTACCAGTTAATCATGTCCACTGAGATTATGGGCTTATCTCACAGAGAGAGAGAGGAAGTTGCTAATATTGTGCTTTACAATACACAGGAACTTCCAGATACTGACGAGTTAGATACTGCATTCTGGAGAGAAGAATATCTTCGGATTGCCAAGTTATCTTCTATTCTAAGGCTTGCAAATGCATTAGACAGAGGACATAAACAAAAACTTGAGAAATGTTCTATGGCAAGAAAAGGAAAGGAATTGATTATTTCCCTTGAAACAAATCAGGATATTACATTAGAGATTACCCGCTTTTCCAAGAAAGCAGAAACCTTTAGTGAATTTACTGGAATCACACCAGTATTAAAGCAAAAAAGAGCATTGTAGGGGAGGATAGAAGATGGACAAAAGTATATTTGACAGACCGGAGAATTTTACAAACCGTGAATTGAGCTGGTTAGAGTTTAACCAGAGAATTCTTGGAGAGGCAAGAGATCGCAAAAATCCATTATTTGAGCGAATGAAGTTTTTAAGTATCACTGCCTCGAATTTAGATGAATTTTTTATGGTGCGTATCGCTTCTTTAAAAGATATGGTCAATGCAGGGTATAAGAAGAAGGATATTGCAGGAATGACCCCGCAGGAACAACTTGGTGCATTGAATGAGAAAACCCATGCATTTTGCGAAAAACAGTATACGACCTATAATCGTTCTCTTCTTCCTAAACTTTCTGAAGCGGGGTTAGAAATTGTAACTTTTAACAGCCTTTCTGAAAAAGAAGAGGAGTTTTTAGAAGAATATTTCCATAAGAATGTATATCCGGTACTGACTCCGATGGCGATTGATTCTTCAAGACCGTTTCCGCTGATTCAGAATAAGACATTGAATATTGCTGCTTTGATAAAAAGCCGGGGCGAAGATAAAAAAGAAAAGAAAGACTACGATATTGCGACAGTACAGGTACCTTCTGTACTTCCAAGAGTGATTGTGCTTCCGCAAAAGGATGGAGGAAAAAGAAAATGCCGTGTTATTCTTCTTGAGAATGTCATTGAACATTACTTAGATGTTTTGTTTTTAAATCATGAGATTATCTGTTCTGCTCCATACCGTATTATGAGAAATGCAGATTTATCCATTGATGAAGATGATGCAGAAGATTTATTAAAAGAAATTGAAAAGTCTTTAAAAATGCGTCAGTGGGGCGAAGTCATCAAGTTTGAGTATGAAGAGCGGATGGATAGTCGTCTGGAGAAGTATTTAAAGAAGCAGTTTAAAGTGCATCCATGCGACATGTATGCTTTCAATGGCCCGCTTGACCTTACGTTCCTTATGAAATGTTATGGCATTGAAGGGTTCTCTGATTTAAAAGAAAAACCATATACTCCGCAGAAAAATAAAAAGCTTCGTGCAGATAAAAATATATTTACCCAGATCCGAAAGGGCGATGTGTTACTGCATCATCCATATGAAAGCTTCGATCCGATTGTGGCATTTATCAGGCAGGCAGCAGAAGATAAAGACGTGCTTGCAATCAAGCAGACTCTTTACCGTGTCAGTGGGCATTCCCCGATTATCGCTGCATTGGCACAGGCAGCAGAAAATGGAAAGCAGGTAACTGTATTGGTAGAGTTAAAGGCACGATTTGATGAGGAGAATAACATTAACTGGGCAAGAAAGTTAGAAAAGGCAGGCTGTCACGTTATTTATGGTTTGGTTGGTCTGAAAACACACTGTAAGATTGCACTGGTAGTGCGGAAAGAAGCGGATGGTATCCGCCGCTATGTGCATCTTGGAACAGGAAACTATAATGATTCCACTGCAAAGCTTTACACAGATACCGGTATGTTTACTTGCCGCGATGTTGTCGGAGAAGATGCTACAGCCGTATTTAATATGTTAAGTGGTTATTCCGAACCGGCAAACTGGAACCGTCTTATTGTAGCACCAATCTGGATGAAAAAGCGTTTTCTTGAGATGATTCACAGAGAGACGAAAAACGCAAAAGAAGGCAAACCGGCAAAAATTATCGCCAAATGCAATTCTCTTTGTGATAGAAAGATTATCCTTGCCTTATACGAAGCTTCCTGTGCAGGTGTACAGGTTGATTTGATTGTTCGTGGAATCTGCTGTCTTGTAGCGGGCAAACCGGGAGTCAGTGAAAATATCCGGGTACGTTCTATTGTGGGAACTTTCTTAGAGCATGCAAGAATTTTCTATTTCTATAATGACGGACATGAAGAAATTTATATGGGAAGTGCGGACTGGATGCCTAGAAATCTTGACCGCCGTGTAGAGATTGTTTTCCCAGTTGAAGAGGAAGAATTAAAAGAAAAAGCAAAACATATTTTAGATGTTCAGCTTAGTGACACATTAAAAGCGCACAGGCTTTTAGAAGATGGCACATATCAGAAAGTGGACAGAAGGGGAAAAGAGGCAATTGAGGCACAGAAGACTTTTTGCGAGGAAGCGATTGCTGCAGCAAATGAATCAAAAAAGAAAGTACCCAAAAAGAGAACCTTTGACCCTCGGTTTTCACCGCAGGAGGAGTAATGAAAAGATATAAAGTAATAGTGTTATTATTATGCCTTACCCTGTTTGCGGGAATACTTGCAGGGTGCGGCTCCCATAAAAAGAAAGAAAAATCCGAAGAAAGTACATCTACCTCAAAGGATTCAGGAGAATTAGATGATATTACTTTAGAGGGGATGGTTTCTGATGCTCTTTCAAGTATGACCTTAAAAGAAAAAATAGGGCAGATGTTCATTGTCTGTACCGATTCACTTGATTTTGATGCGGAGACAGAAGTAACAAAGAAGATGCAGCAGAAATTAGAAGAGTATAAACCTGGTGGTGTTATCTTTTTTTCCTATAATCTTAAAGACCGTGAGCAGGTAAAAAGTATGATTGCTGACATTCAGAAAAGTAATGATATTCCATTGTTTATTTCGGTTGATGAGGAAGGCGGCTCCGTAGCAAGAATTGCAAACTCAAAAAATATGCAGACAACTAAGTTCCCTGCCATGTCCGAGATTGGTAAGAGTGGGGACAGTAAAAAAGCCTGCGAAGTAGGAGAGACAATCGGAAAAGAAATCAGGGAACTTGGATTTAACCTTGACTTTGCACCGGTAGCAGACGTGAATACAAATGCAGAAAATACGGAAATCGGAAATAGAAGTTTTAGTTCTGATGCCAAAACCGTAGCAGGAATGGTATCTCAGGAAGTGAAAGGCCTGCAGTCTCAGGGCGTAAGTTCTACTTTGAAGCATTTTCCAGGACAGGGACAGTGTGGAGAGGATACACACAAAGGGTATGTAGATCTAAATGCAACAATTGACCGCCTCCGTGAAGTAGAATTCCTTCCGTTTGAATCTGGAATTGCAGCGGGAGCGGATATGGTAATGATGTCCCATGTTGCTGTGAGCCAGGTAACAGGAAAGGAAACCCCGGCTTCTCTTACAAAACTTATGGTAACAGATATTTTAAGAGAAGAATTACAATTTAATAATGTTATTATTACAGATGCTATGAATATGAAAGTTATCACAAAGTTCTATGACGCAGATCAGGCGGCGGTAATGGCAGTTCAGGCTGGAAATGACATGATTTTAATGCCGGATAATTTTGAACAGGCATTTGAAGGTGTATTAGAAGCAGTGAAAGACGGCACGATTTCTGAGAGTAAGATTAATGAGGCGGTAAGCCGGATTCTTTCCGTAAAAATCCGCAGAGGAATCCTTCCAACAGATTCGAAACTATTTCGTCATAATGCAGGAAAATAATCTGTAAAATTCATAAAAAATACTATATAAAATACACATAAAATTTGTGAATGGTTCTGAAATCTGAGAAATGGCTTGTACGGACACTTATTTTATGTTAGTATACAATCGTTTCAATTATATTCACTAATGAAATTATGGAGGAAGAAAATGGCGTTTGATATGGAAGAACAGTTTTCTGAAGAGTGTGTGGATTCTGGAATTCACGAAGAATGCGGAGTGTTTGGAGCATATGATTTCGACGGAAATGACATTGCTTCAACAGTGTATTATGGGTTGTTTGCTCTGCAGCACAGAGGACAGGAAAGCTGTGGTATTGCAGTTTCGGATACCAACGGCCCGAAAAAGAACATTCAGGTTCATAAAGGAATGGGCCTTGTCAACGAAGTGTTTAGCAGTGAAAACCTTGAGAAATTAAAGGGAAATATCAGTGTGGGTCATGTCCGGTATTCAACTGCAGGTTCTAGTACCAGAGAGAATGCACAGCCGTTAGTACTGAATTATTATAAAGGTACGCTGGCTCTTGCACATAATGGTAATCTGGTAAATGCATTAGAACTTCGCGAGGAACTTGAAAAGACAGGCGCTATTTTCCAGACAACGATTGATTCTGAGGTAATCGCTTACCATGTTGCCAAAGAGAGAATTTCTTCCGCAACAGCAGAAGAAGCGGTACTTGCAGCAATGCGTAAGTTAAAGGGAGCCTATTCTCTTATCGTAATGAGTCCGAGAAAGCTGATTGGGGCAAGAGATCCATTTGGTTTCAGACCTCTTTGTATCGGCAAGAGAGACAATACATATTTCCTTACATCTGAGACGTGTGCCTTAGATACAGTAGGGGCAGAATTTGTAAGAGATGTAGAACCAGGAGAAGTTGTTACCCTAACACCGAGTGGAATTGTATCAAATAGGGAACTTTGCTTCAAAGATTCTTCTAAGCAGGCAAGATGTATTTTTGAATATATCTATTTTGCAAGACCGGATGCAGTCATTGACGGGGTTGGTGTTTATGCCAGCCGTATTAAGGCAGGAAGATTCCTTGCTATGGATTCACCGGTAGAAGCAGACTTGGTTGTCGGAGTACCAGAATCAGGAAATGCAGCAGCTCTTGGATATTCCTTAGAGTCAGGAATCCCATATGGAACCGCGTTTGTCAAGAACGGTTATGTTGGAAGAACTTTCATCAAACCAGGGCAGAGCAGCCGTGAATCAAGCGTGCAGATCAAGTTAAATGTTTTAAAAGAAGCAGTCAAAGGAAAGAGAGTCATCATGATCGATGATTCCATCGTACGAGGAACAACAAGTGACCGCATTGTGAAGATGTTACGTGATGCAGGAGCGACAGAAGTTCACGTAAGGATCAGTTCCCCACCATTCCTGTGGCCATGCTACTTTGGAACTGATATTCCAGAGAGAGAACAGCTGATCGCATATAACAGATCGATCAACGAGATCTGTGAAGTGATCGGAGCAGATACATTAGGATATTTAAGAGAAGAACGACTTTCAGAGATGGTACAGGGATTACCAATCTGTAAAGGATGTTTCACAGGTGAGTATCCAATGAAACCGCCAACAAGAGATATTCGTGGAAATTTTGAAAGATAAGGATAAGGAGATTTTTATGAACGACCGTTACCAGAGCCCATTATCAGAACGTTATGCAAGCAAAGAGATGCAGTATATCTTTTCTCCAGACAAGAAGTTTAAGACATGGAGAAAGTTATGGATCGCACTTGCTGAGACAGAGAAAGAATTAGGACTTGATATCACACAGGAACAGATCGACGAATTAAAAGCACATGCAGAAGACATCAACTACGATGTAGCAAAAGAACGTGAAAAATTAGTCCGTCATGATGTTATGTCTCACGTATATGCATACGGAGTACAATGTCCAAAGGCAAAAGGAATCATCCATTTAGGAGCAACATCCTGCTATGTTGGTGATAACACAGACATCATCATCATGACAGAAGCATTAAAGCTTGTCAGAGTAAAATTATTAAATGTGATCAACGAATTATCCAAATTCGCAATGAAATACAAAGATCTTCCAACACTTGGATTTACACATTTTCAGCCAGCACAGCCTACAACAGTAGGTAAGAGAGCAAGCCTTTGGCTGATGGATCTCGTATATGATCTAGAAGATCTTGATCATGTGATCGCTAACATGAGATTATTAGGATCAAAAGGAACAACAGGAACACAGGCAAGTTTCTTAGAGTTATTCGAAGGAAACCACGAAACGATCAAGAAGATCGATGGAATGATCGCCAAGAAGATGGGATTTGACAAATGCCAGCCAGTATCTGGACAGACATACTCTAGAAAAGTTGATTCCCGCGTGATCAACGTATTAAGCCAGATCGCACAGTCTGCTCATAAGTTCTCAAACGACATCAGACTTCTTCAGCACTTAAAAGAAGTAGAAGAACCATTTGAGAAGAACCAGATCGGATCATCTGCAATGGCATATAAGAGAAACCCAATGAGAAGTGAAAGAATCGCTTCCTTAGCAAACTACGTAATGTCAGATGCCATGAACCCAGCATTAGTAGCATCTACACAGTGGTTTGAAAGAACATTAGATGACTCAGCCAACAAACGTTTATCTGTACCAGAAGGATTCTTAGCGATCGATGGTATCTTAGACCTTTACTTAAACGT
>OIEB01000488.1_pt1 | contig 14676 bp, 7 predicted proteins | sample 1581711 | NCBI WGS metagenome assembly OIEB01 (sample SAMEA3882549, study PRJEB24775) | human gut metagenome | biome: human-associated habitat; feature: intestine environment; material: feces | place: Netherlands | collected 2009/2010 | reverse complement strand
AATGTCAAAGACCTTTTGAGCAGCCGCGAGGTAGAGAACATCTTTGAAAACTCCGACTTCGTGTATATGCTCAACCAGGCAGGCGGAGACCGTCAGATACTTGCCAAGCAGCTGGGCATTTCCACGCACCAGCTTAGCTATGTGACCCACTCCGGTGAGGGCGAGGGCCTGCTGTTCTATGGCTCCACGATCCTGCCTTTCGTGGATCACTTCCCGAAGAATACCGAGCTTTACCGCATTATGACCACCAAACCTCAAGAATTGAAAAAGGAGGATGAATGATTATGAACCCCAACATTTTGAATAAAAACCCGCTGATGTTTTTTGACAGGGCGGTAAATGCCCAGCGCAGCCAGCTGCTTACGGTCATGGCCGATGCGGTAAGTGAGTGCCGCACGGCGGCAGATCAGGCAGCCGAACTGAATGAGACCGGTCAGGTGGGGCTTCTCCGTCTGGCAGAGGTCTGGAGCGCCATTCGTGCTAAAGAAGGTATGGGCGGCCTGATTCTGGAAGGAACAGAGGCGAAGATCCTGTCCGATGTGGTGGCACAGTTTTATGCCTACCTGTCCGGCTGTATGTTCAACGATCCTGTGGGAATGGCCATTTATGCAGAGCTGCACTACATGATGTCCTCCCTCATGCTGGGAGAATGGTTTGAATAAAGAGCCGCGCCTGCGCTTTACTGATGAGGAACGGTCTGATCCTGCACTGGAAAAGCCGATCCGTAAAGCGGAGAAAGCTGCGGCCAGAGCAGATAAGGCGCAGGCCAATATCCCAAAGAAAAAGGTCAGGCAGACGGTCATTGACCCGGATACCGGAAAAAAGACCTCGAAGCTGACCTTTGAGGACAAGAAAAAGCCACCTTCCAAAGTTTCTCAAGGAGTCAGGGAAGCTCCCGTCCATCTGGTCGCAGGCAAGCTCCACAAAGAGATCCGGGAAACAGAGCAGGACAATGTGGGCGTGGAAAGCGCCCACAAGTCCGAGGAGGCGGTGGAGACCGGCGCTTATCTGGTGCGGGAGGGCTATCGCAGCCACAAGCTGAAGCCGTACCGCAAAGCAGCACAGGCAGAGCGCCAACTGGAAAAGGCAAATGTAAATGTTCTGTACCAGAAATCTTTGCAGGAAAATCCCCAGTTTGCCAGCAATCCGCTTTCCCGCTGGCAGCAAAAGCAGGCCATCAAAAGGCAGTATGCCGCCGCCAAACACGCCGGTCAGACTGCCGGAAATACCGCCCAGGCTGCGTCCAAAACCGGAAAAGCCGCAAGGACGGTAAAAGAAAAGGCACAGCAGGCAGGGGCATTCGTCATGCGCCACAAGAAGGGTTTCCTGATGGCAGGGGTTTTGTTCCTCATTACCTGTATGCTGATGAATACCATGTCCTCCTGCTCCATGATGGCGCAGAGCATTGGTTCCGTTCTCTCCGGCACCACTTATCCGTCGGATGACCCGGAAATGCTGGCAGTGGAGGCAGATTATGCAGCCAGAGAAGCCCAGTTGCAGGAGGAAATCGACAACATTGAAAGCAGCCACCCAGGGTATGACGAGTATCGCTATGACCTTGGTATGATCGGCCATGACCCTCATGAGCTGGCAGCATTTCTGTCTGCCGTCTTGCAAGGTTACACCCAGCAGAGCGCTCAGGCAGAGCTGGCGCGTGTGTTTGCAGCACAGTATCAGCTGACGCTTACTGAGGAAGTGGAGATTCGCTACCGCACGGAGACCTCCACCGACCCGGAGACCGGCGAGACCACCTCAGAAGAAGTCCCCTATGAGTATTACATTTTGAATGTGAAACTCACCAGCAAGCCCATTTCCGCTGTGGCGTCGGAGTTACTGACCCCGGAGCAGATGGAAATGTATCAGGTTTACCGGCAGACCATGGGCAATAAGCCGCTGTTGTTTGGCGGTGGTTCCCCTGACATGAGCAATTCCGAGGACTTGACCGGTGTGCAGTTCGTAAATGGAACCCGTCCCGGAAATCCGCAGTTGGTGGAGCTGGCCAAGCGTCAGGTCGGCAATGTGGGCGGCTATCCTTATTGGAGCTGGTATGGCTTTGACAGCCGCGTGGAGTGGTGCGCCTGCTTTGTATCCTGGTGTTATAACCAGGCTGGAAAAAGTGAACCGCGCTTTGCAGGCTGTGAGTGGCAGGGCGTTCCGTGGTTCCAGTCTCATGGACAGTGGGGCGCAAGAGGCTATAACAATCTGGCTCCCGGAGATGCAATTTTCTTTGATTGGGATTTGGATGGGACAGCAGACCATGTGGGTATCGTGATCGGTACGGATGGCAGCCGTGTTTATACCGTGGAGGGAAATTCCGGCGATGCCTGCAAGATCAAAAGTTATGACCTGAATTATCAAAGTATTAAGGGCTACGGCCTGATGAACTGGTAACAGACTTTGTGGAAAGGAGTGAACGGTTATGGCAAAAAACAAAATTGAACGTATCGACCAGGAAATTGAGAAAACCCGTGAGAAGATTGCGGAATATCAGGAAAAGCTCAAGACCCTGGAAGCACAGAAAACGGAGGCAGAGAATCTGGAAATCGTTCAGATGGTTCGTGCGTTACGCATGACTCCAGCACAGCTGAACGCTATGCTTTCCGGTGGAATGAACCACGGCAGAGATACAGCACTGTCGGAATCAAATAATCAGGAGGTTACCGCTTATGAAGAATAAAAGAATTTGCAAAACACTTTCCGCCCTTTGCCTGACAATGGTTGTGGCATTTGGCTTTACGATCCCTGCTTTCGCACAGGGGTCAGAACCGGCTCCGGCGGCACCGGCAGAGGATTCTACCAATGACAGCAATGTGATTGTGGAAGAAACAGAACCGGCACCGGCACTTACACCGGAGGGGAATGCGGCACTGGTGGATGATTTTGGAGGCAATAAGCAGCTTATTACTGTTACGACCAAAGCTGGAAATTACTTTTACATCCTGATTGATAGGGCGAATGAGGACAAGGAGACTGCTGTTCACTTTCTGAACCAGGTGGATGAAGCGGATTTGATGGCACTGATGGAAGATGAAAATGTCAAAGAGGAGCCGGCTGCTGTGTGTAGCTGCACGACAAAATGTGAAGCAGGGGCAGTCAATACGGCCTGCCCGGTCTGCGCAACTGATAAGAGTAAATGTACGGGCAAAGCACCCGAACCTCCGGCAGAAACATCGGAGCCGGAAAAAGAGAAGCCTGCCGGATTGAACCCGGCTGCGCTGGCCCTTTTGCTGGCTCTGCTTGGTGGCGGTGGCGTATTTGCCTACTCGAAGCTCGTTAAGAATAAGCCTAAGACCAAGGGCAATGACAGTCTGGACGATTATGATTATGGCGAGGAAGATTCCGAGGAATGGGAAACCGAGGATGAGGAGTCGGACGAAACGGATGCTGACGGGGGCAGCACAGAAGAAGATGATGAGGACAGTGTGAAATGACCCGTTTCACAGACAGTCCCTATGAACGCATGATGACACGCAGGCCGGAGGGCGGGAAGGAAACTTCCCGTCCTCCTTCTTTACCCCACAGCCACCCCTGCTATGGTTGCGGGAATTATGGAAGACCCTGCGTAGGTATCTGTCACCGGGAAATGTCCCGATGGCTCAAAGAGAGGAGGAACCATCATGGCTCAACATAAATTGGTAATTGCCGAAAAACCATCAGTTGCCCAGAGTTTGGCGGCGGTGATCGGCGCAACCGTCCGTAAGGACGGGTATCTGGAGGGCAACGGTTGGCGTGTCAGCTGGTGCGTGGGCCACCTGGCCGGTCTTGCGGATGCAGACAGCTATGACCCCAAGTATGCCAAGTGGCGATATGATGATCTGCCTATCCTGCCGGAACATTGGCAGATGGTGGTGGGAAAAGATAAGAAAAAGCAGTTTGATATTCTCAAAAAGCTGATGAATGCCCCGGATGTGACGGAGGTGGTAAATGCCTGCGATGCCGGACGCGAGGGTGAGCTGATCTTCCGCAGCGTCTATGAGCTGGCAGACTGTCAAAAGCCTATGAAAAGGCTCTGGATTTCTTCGATGGAGGACTCTGCCATAAGGGAAGGCTTTGCAAACCTACGCCCCGGTGCGGATTATGACGGACTTCGGGATGCTGCCCTCTGCCGTGCCAAGGCCGACTGGCTGGTGGGAATCAATGCGACAAGGCTTTTTTCCGTGCTGTATCACCGAACCCTCAACATCGGGCGCGTGATGTCCCCGACGCTGGCGCTTATTGTTCAGCGAGAAGCTGAGATCGACACCTTTCAGCCGATTCCCTTTTATACCGTGGCGCTGGAGCTGCCCGGTCTTACCGTATCTGGGGAGCGCATGGCGGATAAGGCCGCTGCCGAGCAGCTGAAAGAAACCTGTCAGGGTGCAGCTGTCACGATCAAAAAGGTGGAGTGCAAGGAAAAGTCTGAAAAGCCGCCTGCCCTCTATGACCTGACTACTCTGCAAAGAGATGCCAACCGCCTGCTTGGATTTACAGCCCAGCAGACCCTGGACTATCTGCAAAGCCTGTATGAAAAGAAGCTCTGCACCTATCCCCGTACTGACAGCCGCTATCTGACCGGTGATATGGCAGACAGCCTGCCGGTGCTGGTGAACCTGGTTGCCAACGCCATGCCGTTTTGCAAAGAAATCGCCATTACCTGTGATCCGCATACGGTCATCAACGATAAGAAAGTAACTGACCACCACGCAGTAATCCCTACCAGAAATCTCAAGGATGCAGACCTTTCTGCCCTTCCTGCGGGAGAAAAGGCGGTGCTGGAGCTGGTATCCCTGCGTCTGCTGTGTGCCGTGGCCCAGCCCCATATCTATTCGGAAACCGTTGTGATTGCAGCGTGTGCCGGTGGGGAGTTTACCACAAAAGGAAAAACGGTGAAGCACCCCGGATGGAAAGCACTGGAGGACGCTTACCGTGCCAAAATGAAGGATGCAGAGCCGAAAAAAGAGGGCGCAGAGAAAGCCCTGCCGGAGCTGACCGAAGGACAGACCCTTTCGGTTGCTACTGTAATCGTCAAAGAAGGCAAAAGCAGTCCGCCCCAGCACTTTACGGAGGACACCCTATTGTCCGCGATGGAGACTGCCGGAAAAGAGGATATGCCGGAGGATGCCGAGCGAAAAGGTCTGGGGACACCGGCCACCCGTGCCGGTATTTTGGAAAAGCTGGTATCTGCCGGTTTTCTGGAACGAAAAAAGAGCAGGAAAACGGTGCAGCTTCTCCCTTCCCACGATGCAGTTTCCCTTATCACAGTGCTGCCGGAACAACTGCAATCGCCGCTTCTGACTGCCGAGTGGGAGTACCGCCTGGGCGAGATCGAGCGCGGGCAGCTTGCCCCGGAGGAGTTTTTGGACGGGATCAGCACCATGCTGAAAGATCTGGTGGGAACTTATCAGGTCATCAAGGGAACCGAGTACCTGTTCACTCCGCCCCGTGAGGTGGTGGGCAAATGCCCTCGCTGCGGCGGTGAAGTTGCAGAACTGCAAAAAGGCTTCTTCTGTCAGAATGATTCTTGCAAATTTGCAATCTGGAAAAACAACAAATGGTGGGCTGCCAAGAAAAAACAGCCGACCAAGGCTGTGGTGTCTGCGCTGCTGAACGATGGCTGTGTCCGTGTGACGGGGCTATATTCGGAGAAAACCGGCAAGACCTACGATGCCACTGTGGTTTTGGAGGACGATGGACAGTATGCCAACTTCAAGCTGGAATTTGACCAGCGGAAAGGAGGCAGCCGATGAAGCTCTCTTTAGTGGAACGGGAAACCATTCTCCTCTATAACCAGGCAGAACCAATGGCTGAGGTCTACACCCACGATCCCCATCTGATGGAGAAGCTGGAACTGCTGGCAAAAAAGCACCCCGACCAGATCACCCGAAAGGACGCCCATAACTTTACCGTCCCCAAGCGGTGTGTATCAGTCCGGGAGCCATACAGCGCAGAACGCCGCAAAGCTGCCAGTGAACGGGCGAAAGCTGCCGGATACCAGCCCCCTGTGAGAAAGTCCAGCAGTTAAAGGCACATGGCAGAGAATGTATTTGAAGCAGTCAAGCAGTCGGTCAGCACCAGAGATGCGGCAGCGTTTTATGGGATCGAGGTCAAACGAAATGGCATGGCCTGTTGTCCCTTTCACGATGATAAGAACCCCAGCATGAAGGTAGACCAGCGGTTCCACTGCTTTGGCTGCGGTGAAGATGGGGATGTGATCGACTTTACCGCAAAGCTCTTTGACCTCTCCCCAAAAGAAGCGGCGGAGAAACTGGCACAGGACTTTGGCCTGATCTATGACAGTCAGGCCCCGCCCCGCAGGAGATATGTCCGGCAAAAAACCGAGGCACAGAAGTTTCGGGAGGATCGACAGCGCTGTTACCGTGTACTGTCTGATTACTACTATCTGCTGAAAAAATGGGAAGCCGACCGTTCTCCCAGGACACTGGAGGAAGAACCGCACCCCCGCTTTGTGGAAGCAATCCAGAAGAAAACCTATGTAGAGTACCTGCTGGACCTTTTTCTTTATGAAAGTGAAGAAGAACAAAAGGCATGGATTGCAGAACACACAGCAGAAATCACACACTTGGAAAGGAGATTGAAAATCATGGCTGAGAACAAACCCACCAACCGAGAACGGCTAAGGGAAATCACAGATGGCATCGAGCAGGGCATCAAAGAACTGTTTGAAAGCGAAAAGTATATGCGTTATCTGTCCGTCATGTCCCGATTTCACCGCTATTCGGTAAACAACACCATGCTCATCTATATGCAGAAGCCGGACGCCACTTTGGTAGCCGGATACAATAAGTGGAAAGACCAGTTTGAGCGTCATGTAAAAAAGGGCGAGCATGGCATTACCATCATCGCTCCCACACCGTATAAGAAGAAAATCGAGGAGCAGAAGCTGGACCCAGATACCAAGGCTCCGATTCTGGATAAAGACGGAAAGATCGTCACAGAGGAAAAAGAAATCGAGATTCCCATGTTTCGCCCTGTCAAGGTCTTTGATGTGAGTCAGACCGACGGGAAACCTTTGCCGGAGCTTGCTTCCTCCCTTTCCGGCAATGTGCCAAATTATGAGGCATTCATGGAGGCCCTGCGCCGCAGCGCACCGGTGCCGATTACTTTTGAAGCAATGGCCGCTGATACGGACGGCTATTTTTCTGCTGATCATCAGAAAATTGCCATTCGTCAGGGCATGAGTGAGGTGCAGACAGTTTCGGCCACGGTTCATGAGATTGCCCACAGCAAGCTCCATGACCCTAAAAAATATGAAATGCTACCGTCATGGAAGGTTGTGCAGGAGAGTGAAGGTGGAACCAAACATGATTTCAAGTTGGATTTTGCCACAGAAAAAGAAGCCGAACAGTTTGCTTCTGATATGGATTGGCGTTATGTGGACGAAAATCAGTTTGAATGGCGTCTTGCAGTTGAGGAAGATGCAACCGCAGAAAAACAGGCAATCAAAAACCGTCACACGGAAGAAGTGGAGGCTGAAAGCATCTCCTATGCAGTCTGCAAATATTTTGGCATCGAGACAGGAGAAAACAGCTTTGGCTATATTGCCAGTTGGAGTCAGGGCAAGGAGCTGAAAGAACTGAGAGCCAGTTTGGAGACCATCAACAAAACCTCCGGCACTTTGATCTCCGACATTGAGCGCCACTATAAGGAAATCTGCAAAGAGCGCGGAATCGACCCTCATGCAAAGGTAGAGCCGGAACCCGCCCCGATAGAGCAGCCAGCAGATGCCATTAAGGTATCTGATAGGCTGCCGACCGGCGATCTGACCTACTATGTAGCAGAGTGCATGGAATTTCCAAACCTCGGAGAATACCACGATAACCTGTCTTTGGAGGAAGCAATCCGCATTTATCAGGAGATTCCGGCAGAACGAATGAACGGGATCAAGGGCATTGGTTTTGAGCTGAAAGACGGAAGCGACTATGAAGGACCTTTTCCGATTTTGACCGGCCAGACCATTGACCTGGACACCATCCAGGCAATCGACTATTACCGTGATAATCCTCTGGTGCAAAAAGCGGTAAAGGAACTGGCTGCGGCAATGCCGGAAATGGAAGTGCTGGGGGCGGATGCCAACCAGCAGGAGGCTTTGTTTCTGATTGACGATGCCACCTATCTTCATATCCAGTCCTGTGACAGCGGCTGGGACTATACCCTTTACGATGCCGCGTCCATGAAAGAGCTGGATGGTGGTCAGCTGGATATGCCGGAGATTTCCCGCATGAAGGCAGTTCTCCAGATTTGTGATGACAACGATTTGGGCAGAGACTCGGTAAAATACGCACCGTTGTCCATGATTGAGACCTTGCAGGAAGCTGCCTACCAGCAGATGCAGGCAGAGGCCAGTCAGATGGCTGCTTCTTCTCAGCTGCCGGAAGCACAAGAGCAGGCGCTGGATGAATACCCTATGCCTGATGAGCAGGTATCCACACCGGATATGCAGGAATACGGCTACTTCTATGATGGGATGCTCCCTGTCACCAGAGAACGGGCGCTGGAACTGGATGCCGCCGGTTTGACCGTCTATGTGCTGCATGAGGACAATACGGAGAGCATGGTGTTTGACCCGCAGGAAATCATGGATCATGGCGGTCTTTTTGGCGTGGACCGTGAGGAATGGGAGAAAAGCCCTCAGTTCCACGAAAAGGTCATGGAGCGTCAGGAACATCAGCAGGAACGCGAACAGGCATTTCTATCCCAGAACAGAGATTGCTTTGCTATCTACCAGGTGAGCCGTGACGATCCGCAGAATGTGCGCTTTATGAATCTGGATTGGTTAAAGTCCCATGACATTTCCATAGACCGCAGCAATTATGACCTCATTTACACAGCTCCGCTGAGGGAGTCTGGCACGGTACCGGAGCAGCTGGAAAAACTATATGAGCAGTTTAATCTGCAAAAGCCGGCGGATTTTCACAGTCCTTCTATGAGTGTCAGTGACATCGTTGCGATCAAGCAGGACGGTAAGGTATCCTGTCATTACTGTGACAGTGTTGGTTTTACCCAGATCCCCGGATTCCTGCCGGAAAATCCGCTGAAAAATGCGGAGATGGCCGTGGAGGACGATTACGGCATGATCGACGGTATCATCAACAATGGCGCAAAAGAGCCTACGGTGGCAGAGCTGGAACAGCAGGCCCGCAACGGTCAGCCCATTTCCCTCATGGATTTGGCTACCGCTGCCCATCGGGAGGAACGGGAAAAGAAAAAGTCCGTCATGGAGCAGCTGAAAAGCCAGCCCAAGGCAGAACACAAAAAGATAGCGCCAAAAAAGAGTGCGGAAAGGGAGATTTGATATGGGAAACTTTACTTTTGAGGAAATGAACCTGATGTGCATTTACAATACCGGCAGCCGCACCGGACTGATCGACAGCCTGCGTGAGATGCGCGGCGAGCTGGCCCCGGAGGAAACCGAGCTGCGGGAGTTGACAGACAGCGCACTGGGCAAGCTCCAGGCCATGAGTGATGCCGAGTTTGCCGAGCTGGAGTTGTATCCGGATTTTGACCAGTAAACACCATAATCGCAGGGATGGGGTGGCAATATGCCACCCCACCTTTTTACCCCAAAACTGAAAGGAGGACAGAACACTATGCCAACCAAAGCTGAACTATATGCACAGATGGCGGAGAAGGTGACAACGCAGCTCACGGGGAGCTGGCAGGAATGGGCAGGGTTTCTCACCACTGCTTCCCGCCTTTACAAGTACCCGTTCCATGAGCAGTTGATGATCTACGCCCAGCGTCCGGACGCCACCGCCTGTGCAGAGTACGATTTGTGGAATGAAAAGATGGGCCGGTATGTAAGGCGCGGCTCCAAGGGAATTGCTCTGGTGGACGATTCCGGGGACAGGCCCCGCCTGCGCTATGTTTTTGATATTTCCGACACCGGAACCCGTGAACATTCCCGCACTCCCTGGCTGTGGCAGCTGGAGGAGCGCCATTTGGATTCGGTGCAGGCCATGCTTGAGCGCACCTATGATGTTTCCGGTGATGACCTTGCCGGACAGCTCACGGAGGTAGCCGGAAAACTGGCCGAGGAATACTGGACGGAGCATCAGCAGGACTTCTTCTATATCGTTGACGGTTCCTTTTTGGAGGAATATGATGAGTTTAACATCGGAGTACAGTTCAAGGCAGCAGCCACCGTCAGCATCACTTACGCTTTGATGTCCCGCTGCGGACTGGAGCCGGAACGCTACTTCGACCACGAAGATTTCATGGCGATCTTTGATTTCAATACTCCGGCAACCATCGGAGCGCTGGGAACAGCGGTCAGCCAGATCAACCAGCAGGTGCTGCGGCAGATCGGCGTCACCGTCCGAAATGCAGAGCGCGAAGCCAACCAAGAAAGGAGCAAACAAGATGAACAATCCCATGACCTATATCCAGAACGGAGACTATCTGATTCCCGACCTGAAGCTGAGCCAGCAGCCGGAGAAACCCCTGGGCAAGTACGGCAGGATGAGGAAAACCTACCTGAAGGAACACCGTCCCATCCTCTACAACCAGATGTTGCTGAGCGAGAAGCTGTACCCGCACCTTCTGGAGATCGACGAGACCGCCCAGAGCAGACTGGAGCAGATGATGCCCCAGCTGGCGAAGGAAGCGGGAGCCACCGAGGAACTGAAAGCCAGCGATCCCATGAAGTGGGTGGGGCTGATGAACACCTGCAAAGCTCAGGCCGAGGAAATCCTGATGACGGAGCTTATCAACAGCTGACTCTAAACCTGTTCCTCTCCGAAGCGGAACAGATCCAATCCATAGATGAAGCAGAGAATGTAGCGCATACATCCTCTGCTTTTTCTTTTGCCCAAAATGACATCGACCATGTGCTGCGTTTGGGCGGCAATACAGACCGTCAAAGGGAGCGTGTGGTTGCAGCCTTTGAAAAGCAGAAAACCACCGCTGAGATTGCCGAGATACTGAAAACGCTGTACCACGGCGGCAATGGCCTTGGCAGTGTGAGCGCATGGTATGCCGAGGATGGTATCCATCTTTCCCACGGGAAGTCTGTCCGTTATGACAGGTCTGCCCAGGTCATTTCCTGGGAGAGCGCCGCAGAGCGTATCGGGGAGCTTTTGGAGAGCGGCCAGTTTGCCTCCAATGTGGAGCTTGCAGAAGTGGCAGGCTATGAACGATCCCTCCTTGCAGAAAAGCTCTGGTATCTGTATCACGATCTCAGTGAGGATGCCAGAGAAGCCGGATATTTGTCCTGCCTGTCAGAGATCAAAGGCAATGGTTTCCCGGAGGAGACCCGCCACCTGATGGAGCAGCTGAGTGAACCGGCTTTCCGCCAGACCCTCAAGGAAGAATACGCTGCCTTCTGGACTGCCTATCAGCAGGACCGTGACCTGTTGCGTTTTCACTATCATAGACCGAGGGAGATCTGGGAGAACCTGAAGGACCTTGACCTGCCCCGCAGGACCTTTTCTTCAGACCTTTCCCAAGTGCCAACCGTCCAGCACTTCATTACCGAGGATGAGATCGACGCCGCCATGACCGGCGGAAGCAGTTTCGCCGGAGGAAAAGGCCGTATCTATGCGTTCTTCATGGAAAACCATACGGATAAGGAGAAAGTGAGATTCCTCAAAGACGAGTATGGCATTGGCGGACGCTCTCATGCCTTGTCCGGTGCAACACACAGCGGCGAAGATCACGATGGGAAAGGACTGCACTATAAAAAGCAGGACTGCCCGGATGTTCACTTGAACTGGGAAAAGGTTGCCAAGCGCATTACCTCACTTGTCCAGAAAGACCGCTATCTTACCGAACAGGAACAGGCGCAGTATGACAAAATCCAGTCTGAAAAGGAACTGGCCGAAGAAGATGCCATTCAAACACAGCAGCCGGAGGTGGAGAAAGAAACGCCAAAGCCTATCCTTCGGGAGCAGTTTGAGCAGTATAAGCCTGTGGTGACTGCCGCTATTTCCGAGGATGCCGCATACCGCAATGCCTGCGGGCATTCTGACCGTGAAAATGCTGTCATCGAGGGCAATGCCGCTGTGCGCCGTGCGGTTCTTGGTTCTAAGGATATGGAGCTGATCCGACTCTATTCGGATGTGCCGGAGTTCCGTCAGCGTCTGCACCGGGAAGTGATCGACGAGACCTATCCAAAGCTCCATGAGCTTCTGCGCCCTCTTTCTCAGGAAGATATTGATACTGTCCTTTGTGCATGGAACGGCAATATCGAGAGTAAACACGCTGTTGTCCGCTATATGAAAGACCATGCAAGAGAAAAAGATACCGCCGCATGGCTGGCTCAGGAATACGGCGGCAGTAACAGCAACAGCCTGTTCGTTGTCCGTGCCGGCAGCCCGGAGGAAACGCAGCTGCCCTGGCCGAAGGTACAGCGCAGGCTTGCCCAGCTCATTCAGGAGGAACGGTTTTATACCGAAGAAGAACAGGATCGTTTTGACAACATCGACCCAATCGCCATCCGGGAAGCTCTGGAGGAAAGAGGGATCGTCAACGGCCAGGTGGCAGACCCGGAAAAACTGGACAATGATCCGTTTATCCAACAGGTGAGGTCAGATGCAGAGCAGATTGCAGATGCCGAGACAGAGCAGACTTCCGAAGTTTCCATTTCCGATGAGGAATATGACGCAGTTCGCCGCCCAATTCCGCAAAGAACCTCCTATGACCCAGCCGCCCCGGTCTATGCCGTGGGCGATACCGTGTATATCGAGGATGACGCCTATCAGATCACCGAGCTGCGGGAGGACACCGTACAGCTTCTGCCCACCGGGATGGTATATCCCATCTACCGGGCAGAGCGCAAAGAACAGTTCGAGCAGCTGCTTCGGGCAGACCGCCGCAATGCTTACTATACCGAGTTTCTTCCTATTGACCCGGACAAGGCAGAACAAGACTTGCGGGATGTATTGGCTCATGGACTGATGGATGAAGCGGATAAAAAGCAGATTTCCACGCTGCTGCAATCCGGCAGGAGCAACAGCGAGATCGCCTACTGGCTGAGCAGAGCCTATTCCGGTGAGATTGAGACACTGAATCTGGAGACCGGCGATATTGTCGATTACCGTACCACGGCACAGGGCATAGAACTGGAAGTCATGGATGCAGAGGAAAAGCGTCTGGCTATGCTGTATTTCCGCTGGGATGAGGTTGCGCCTTTGCTGCGCGGGATGTATGCCCGTCAGCAGGACGGTTTTGGACAGGAACAGCCCCAACCGGCTACCGAATCCCCGACCTTCCATTCCGAGACCATGGCCGTCTATCCGGGCGATAAGAACAATCTGCCTTATGATGTGGTGGTGGAACGACTGCATATCGAGGAGCCGGAGCCGCCAGCCCCTGTGACTGAGCCGGAGAAAACCTTTGAGGAAGTGCTGGATGAACACCCGGTTTCCATTCAGGTCAATGGCCAGTGGCAGACCTTTCCCAATGCCAAAGCTGCCGAGGAAGCCTCCTATGAGGAATACAAGGCTAACCTGCGCCGCAATGCAAAAAACTTCCGCATTACAGATGAGCATTTGGGTGTGGGCGGTCCGAAAGCCAAGTTCCAGGCAAATGTCAATGCGATTCGTTTGCTGAAAGAGCTGGAAGCTGCCGGACAGCAGGCAAGCCCCGAACAGCAGGAGGTTCTTTCTCGATATGTGGGCTGGGGCGGTCTCTCTGATGCGTTTGACCCGGAGAAACCGGCATGGGCTTTAGAGTATGCCCAGCTAAAAGAACTGCTGACCCCGGAGGAATATGCCGCCGCCAGAAGCTCTACCCTCAACGCCCATTACACCAGCCCTACGGTCATTCAGGCCATCTATGAAGCGGTGGGCCGTATGGGATTTGAGACCGGAAATATTCTGGAGCCGTCTATGGGTGTGGGCAATTTCTTTGGTATGCTGCCGGAGAAAATGCGAAACAGCCGTCTGTACGGCGTGGAGCTGGACCCTGTTTCCGGGCGCATCGCAAAGCAGCTCTATCCCAAGGCGGACATCACAGTAGGCGGCTTTGAGACCACCGACAGGCGTGACTTCTTTGACCTTGCCATCGGCAATGTACCTTTCGGTCAGTATCAGGTCAATGACAAAGCCTACAACAAGCTGAATTTCAGTATTCACAACTACTTTTTCGCCAAAGCACTGGACCAGGTGCGTCCCGGCGGCGTGGTAGCTTTTGTGACCTCCCGCTATACCATGGATAAGCAGTCTCCGGATGTGCGTAAGTACATCGCGCAGCGGGCGGAGCTGTTGGGTGCGATCCGCCTGCCCAACAATGCGTTCAAGGCCGCGGCGGGCACCGAAGTGGTTTCAGACATCCTGTTCCTCCAAAAGAGGGAGCGCATGGTGGATATTGAGCCGGAGTGGGTGCACCTTGCCACCAACGAGGACGGCATCCAGATGAACAGTTATTTCGTCGACCACCCAGATATGATCTTGGGCGAGATGAAGATGGTGTCCGGGCCGTTCGGCCCCACGCCTACCTGTGAGCCGTACCCAGAGCAGCCGTTGGAAGCGTTGCTGGCGGAGGCCGTTCAAAATATCCACGGCGAAATCACCGCTTACGACCGGGAGGAGGAATTGGAGGGCGAGGATCATTCCATTGAGGCCGACCCCGCTGTCCGCAATTTTTCCTATACGCGGGTGGACGGCCAGATCTACTACCGTGAAAACAGCCGCATGAACCCGGTGGAGGTATCCAAGACGGCAGAGAGCAGAATACGCG
>OIEB01000469.1_pt1 | contig 15193 bp, 10 predicted proteins | sample 1581711 | NCBI WGS metagenome assembly OIEB01 (sample SAMEA3882549, study PRJEB24775) | human gut metagenome | biome: human-associated habitat; feature: intestine environment; material: feces | place: Netherlands | collected 2009/2010 | reverse complement strand
GTATAAGTATTGAAATGAGGTACAAGATGAAAAAAGTAGCAGTCTTAGGTTCTACAGGTTCGATCGGAACACAGACACTGGATGTGGTACGTGCAAATGATGACCTGGAAGTAGTTGGTCTTGCAGCAGGCAGCAATGTAGAAATGCTGGAGAAGCAGATACGTGAATTTCATCCCAGACTTGTTGCAGTCTGGAAAGAAGAGGCAGCCAGAGATCTGGCAGTACGTGTGCAGGATCTGGATGTAAAAATCGTAAGCCAGATGGGTGGTCTTATCGAACTTGCCAGAATGGAAGAATCAGACATTCTGGTGACCGCTATCGTAGGAATGATAGGAATCAGACCAACTATGGAAGCAATCCTTGCAGGTAAGGATATTGCTCTGGCAAATAAGGAAACACTGGTAACAGCCGGACATCTGATCATGCCGTTGGCAAAGCAGTTCGGTGTGCAGATCCTGCCTGTAGACAGCGAGCACAGTGCTATTTTCCAGGCACTTCATGGAGAGAAAAGAGAGCAGATACATAAACTGCTCATCACTGCATCCGGCGGTCCTTTCCGCGGAAAGAAAACAGCAGATCTGGAGAAGGTGACTCTGGAGGATACGCTGAAGCATCCGAACTGGGTAATGGGACAGAAGATTACAGTGGATTCTGCAACTCTGGTAAATAAAGGTCTGGAAGTTATGGAAGCCAGATGGCTTTTTGATGTAGATCTGGATCATATTCAGGTTGTGGTTCAGCCGCAGAGTATTATCCACTCTATGGTGGAATTCGAGGACGGTGCAGTGATGGCACAGCTTGGAACACCGGATATGAGACTTCCGATACAGTATGCATTATGCTACCCGGACAGAAGATTTTTAAAAGGCGACAGACTGGATTTTCATATGTTGAAGCAGATCACCTTTGAGGAGCCGGACAGGAAAACTTTTAAAGGTCTTCCAATGGCGGTGGAAGCGGCAAGGGCAGGCGGCAGTATGCCAACCGTTTTTAATGCTGCAAATGAGCTGGCAGTCCGCAAATTCCTTCAGAAAAAAATCAGCTTTCTGGATATTTACGAGATTATCGGGCAGTCTATGAGCAGACATACAGCAGTAAAGGATCCGGACCTGGATCAGATTCTGGAGATTGAGAAAGAAACTTATCGTTGGATTGAAAGCAGGTGGTAGATTGAAAATTATTATTGCAATTGTCATATTCAGTGCAATCATTCTCTTTCATGAGCTGGGACATTTTCTTTTTGCAAAGCTGAATAAGATCGTGGTCACAGAATTCTCTTTGGGAATGGGACCAAGACTTTACAGTTTTGAGAAAGGAGATACCAGATATTCACTGAAACTTCTTCCTATCGGTGGCTCCTGTGCCATGCTGGGGGAGGATACGGACATAGAGAATGAACCGGGAACTTTTAACAGTGCGTCTGTGTGGGGCAGGATTTCTGTAGTTGCCGCAGGACCGGTATTTAACTTTATCATGGCATTTGTATTGTCTGTGATCATTGTAGGTGCTGTAGGATATGAACCATCCAGAGTTCTTTCCGTAAAGGAAGGTTCTGCGGCTGAGGCGGCAGGACTGAAAGAGGGAGATATTATTACCGGTTATCAGGGATATCACATTGATCTGGGAAAAGATCTCTATGTATATTCCTATCTGAACCAGCTGAAAGAGGGAGATACCATTAACCTGACTGTTAAGCGTGATGGAAAGAAGATGGACATTTCCTATAAGTCGGATACAAATGTGAGATACCTTCTGGGCTGCAATTTCAACGGGGATGATACTTCTGCCATGACAGTGGAATCTGTAATGGATGGAATGCCGTTGCAGGAAGCAGGGATTCAGCAGGGAGATGTGATCACATCCATTAATGGAGTGAAGATTACAAATGCAGCAGATTACCAGAAATATATTCAGGAGAATCCGCTGACAGAAAAGTCTGTAAAGATTACCTATTCCAGGGACGGACAGGAATATGATATTACGGTTACACCAAAAGAATACCGTACGGCAGAATCAGGATTTACCTACAATATGTATTCTGAAAAAGCAAAAGGGCTGAATGTAGTCAAATATGGTGCCGTAGAAGTAAAATATATGGTACGTACAACGATTCTCAGCCTGAAAGAGCTGGTCAGCGGAAAGCTTGGAATGAAAGATCTGAGTGGTCCGGTCGGAATTGTGGATGCAATCGGAACTACGTATGAGGAAAGCAAAAGCGAAGGAACCATGATCCTGTGGATGAATATGCTTAATCTGGCAGTTCTGCTCTCTGCAAACCTTGGAGTTATGAACCTCCTTCCGTTTCCGGCACTGGACGGTGGACGGCTGGTATTCCTTGTCATAGAGGCAATCCGCAGAAAACCGATTAACAGACAGGTGGAGGGCGGCATCCATTTCGCAGGGCTGATGCTGTTGATGGCGCTGATGGTATTTGTTATGTATAACGATATTGTTAAGCTGATCTGATCATCTGGCATACCAGTGTGGGTTTGAAAAAATCTCCCATAAAATGTGACGCATATCTTGCGTAAAGTTTAAACACACTTTAGAACCAATGTAATGTATATGATTAAAAAGACAGATATCTTGAAAGAAAATAGAGAGTCTGTCTTTTTTTGACGAAAATTTGACGATTTATCTGGATTTTCACAGTTCGATTTGATATATTAAAATTGTCCTGAAGGTTTAAGCGACAGATATATGTATTACACAAATCTGTTACAGAGGATTAACAGTGAAAGTATTTTGACCGCAGTTTCGGGAAAGTGTGTGTATAATGTAACCCAACAAAAGACAAACAGAAAAATGTGGGGTGAAAGGAGATGTTTATGAGAAAGAAAAATGAAATCACGGAGTATGTAGCTGCTGCTCTTATATTTGTGTGTGCGGTAGCAGTAAGTCTGGGCATATTTCTGGTATGCACGCAGAATTCTATTGAGCGTAACTCGCAGAAAGTAATTAAGACGAATGTTTCCAGACAGAGTGAACATATTAAAGCAATTTTGGATATTCATTATGGATATCTGAGGGGTATAGCAAAAGAGATTGGAAAATCCGAAGAACTTGTGTCGGATGAAAATATGGAAATGTTAATATCACTTGAAGAGGAAACTGCTTTAGAGCGTACAGCACTGATTGAAGCAGATGGTACGGCTCATTATGATAACGGAGCAGAGAAGAATGTATCTTCGAGGAGATATTTTAAGGAAGGAATGGAGGGAAAAGAAACACTAAGCAATCCACTGGAGAGCAGCGTAGATAAAGAAACCCGTGTAATTCTGGGCGTACCGGTCTGGAAAAACGGAAAAGTGATAGGAGTTCTGGGTGGTTCTTATAACGTAACTGCATTAAGCCGTATGCTGTTTAACGATTTCTTTGAAGATGTAGGATATACACTGATTACTACCAGTGATGGTGAGATTATTGCGTATGATGGTGATTTTGCCTATCATGAGATTGAATATGGCGATAACTTCTTTGGATTTTATGATGATCAGACACTTATTTTTGATTCGTCCCTGACAGAAGTGAAAAAAGATTTTACAGTGGGTGCCGATGGACTGGTGAAAATAAGAATTGGAAATGATTATAATTCAGACCGTTATCTGGCCTATACAGATATGGGATTGAATGACTGGATGATTTGTTATGTTATCCCTGTTTCTGAAGCGCAGAAATCTTATAACTTTGTACGAAGATATGAACTGATTTTTACAATCGGGTTTTGTGTTATGGTAAGCATGTTGTTCCTTTGGGGATTTGTTAAGAACAGATCAAAGGATAAACAGCTTATTCAGGCAGCCGAGACAGATGCACTGACCAGCGCGTACAATAAGAGAAGTACAGAAGAACGGATCCATAATGTTCTGCAGGAACACCCGCAGGAACCGGGAACTTTTGTGATCATGGATGTGGATCATTTTAAGGAAGTAAATGATATATATGGACACATTACAGGGGACAAAGTCCTGCACAAATTTGGTGAAGTGCTTCATGAACATTTTCGTGAAGGAGATATTGTTGGCAGGATTGGTGGTGATGAATTTGTAGTATTTATGAGAAAAACGGACAGCAGAGAAGTGGCTGTTTCCAGAATCGAAAGTTTGATAAAAAAAGTTAAAGAATTAACATTTCCGGAAATGAATGGAAAGAATATTACCATTAGTGCCGGAATGGCATTTGCTCCGGAACATGGAACAGGATATCTTGATCTGTATAAAAATGCAGATACTGCATTATATAAGACAAAACAGAATGGCAGAGATGGGTATAATATTTACGAAGAAGAAAAAAGATAAAGGAGGGAGAAAAAGGTTATGCCTATTGGAATAATTATCAATGCATTATCCATAGTTATAGGCGGAATCCTGGGTGCTTTTGTGGGGCACAAATTAAGTCCAAAATTCAAAGAGGATATTACTCTTGTATTCGGGGTATGCTCTATGGGAATGGGAATCAGCACCATCGGTCTGATGGAAAATATGCCGGCGGTTATTTTTTCTGTTGTGATCGGTACTGGAATCGGACTTGCGATTCATCTTGGAGAAAGGATCAATGCCGGTGCCGGTGTTATGCAGCGTGTGATCGGCAAATTTATCAAGAATTCAAATTCAGAGCTTTCTGAGGATGAGTTTATGAATACACTGGTGACGATCATCGTATTATTCTGTGCAAGCGGAACAGGAATCTATGGCTCTATCGTATCCGGAATGAGCGGGGATCATTCAGTGCTGATCTCCAAATCTATTCTGGATTTATTTACAGCAGCTATTTTTGCCTGCAGCCTGGGAATGGTAGTGTGTATGATCGCCATTCCGCAGGTGATTATTTTCCTGATCCTGTTCTTTGCAGCAACGGCGATTTTCCCGCTGACTACACCGGGCATGATCAATGACTTTAAAGCCTGTGGCGGGTTTCTGATGCTTGCAACCGGTTTTCGTATGGTGAAGCTGAAGAACTTCCCAACTGCGGACATGATACCGGCGATGGTGCTGATCATGCCTATGTCATGGTTCTGGGTGAATTATATATTGCCGTTAGTATCATAAGTTAAGCTGGCAGATTTTCATTTCTGAGTTCAGAAACGGAGATCTGCTTCTTTTTAGGTCAATTACAATCAAAATTATAGATGACTGTAATGGCGCTTATAAAAAACTAACCAATAGTTAATAGAAAATTTCTTCCTGATATTGTATTGTAAATATATAATAAATCTGAAAAAAATATCAGGTGTATCAAAAGTATTTCCTGATATTTGCCTGAAACTATAATGGCACATCAAGAGAGGAGGAGATTTTTATGAGTATGAAAAATCGATTTGCAGGAAAATGTAGAAGTTATCTGGTATTTTTTCTTCTGGCGGCAGTTGCAGTACTTTTATTTTTTCCAAGGGTAGCATCAGCTGCTTCCAAGCCAACTGCCAAACAGCTTAAAGTAACTTACAGAGGATTCGAATATGACAATGATACAGCAAAGTTATATCTGAAGCTGAGTCTGAAAAATACTTCGAGTTACACGATTACAAAAGTGAAGATGGGATATGAGATACCTATTATGGAGGATGGAACCATAACCCAGACCTTCAGTGTAACGATCAATCCCGGAAAGACAGTGAATAAGACGGTTTATATTGGAAAAATGACTCAGCAGCCATATAAAGCGCCGAAGGTAAAATGCTTATCGTTCTGGTATAAGTCAGCGACACCTAAGCTAAACCAGCTCAAAGTCAGCTACAAGGGATATGAGTACAATCCGAACACAGGAGAGCTGTATATAACTGCCCGTATGCAGAATACTTCCAGTTATACGATTACAAAGGTAACGATGTATTTTGAGATACCACTGGATGAAAATGCAACACCGACCAAAACCTACAATGTAAATATTCCGGCCGGAAAGACAAAAAATTACAGGTTCAAAATTGGAATGATGACAGATGCTCCGGATGGAAAGGTACTGGTGAAATGTAAGAAATTCTGGTATAAGAAATAACAAATGAAATTGTGATATCAGACAGGCAGCCATTGTGAGATACTCTAAACAGTACCGCAATGGCTGCTGTTTTGTTATGCTTAGGAAATTACGTCGGAATTGTTATAATTAGGTATATTTTAGCATAAATAATTCCTGTCTGAAATAAAAATTGCTGTTATTATTTCTGGCTTAGTCGGGCTCGAAGTGGCAGTAACTCCTGCTTTACGTTACAAATGTTTCATGTTATCATTATCTAAAATCAGGGAAGCTGTTTTTCGGGGAATTTTTTAACCGAATGCGGATTGCGAATATCCGTTTAACTTGCAAAATCTGGTAATGAAGGAGGATGAAAAATATGCGGAACAGAAAGAAACTGCCAATTGGAATAGATAGTTTTGAAAAAATAATCCGGCATAATTTTTACTATGTGGATAAAACAGAAATGATAACAGAACTTCTTCATAACTGGGGAGAAGTGAATCTGTTTACACGTCCTCGCCGTTTTGGAAAATCTCTGAATATGAATATGCTGCAGTCATTTCTGGAAATCGGATGTGATAAATCGCTGTTTAATGGACTGAAGGTATCCCGTGAAAAAGAACTGTGTGAAGAATATATGGGAAAGTTTCCGGTAATTTCGCTTACATTGAAGAATGTGGAGGGATTAAATTTTGAGTCAGCCCGGAAAGCGCTGAAGAATACTCTGGGAATGGAGGCGTGGAGACTTAGTGCTCTGACAGAGAGCAGCCGCCTTACAGAGGAAGAAAAAAACTCTTATAAAGCATTGACTGTCGTTGATGATCATGGCGATTTCAAAATGTCTGATGCCACAATGGAGAAGGCGCTGCTTATATTAACTGTATTACTGGAGAAACATTATGGAAAAAAAGCGGTTCTTTTGATTGATGAGTATGATGTGCCATTAGATAAAGCGTTCCAGTATGGATATTATGACGAGATGGTATCTTTGATCAGAAACATGTTTGGAAATGTTTTGAAGACAAATTCGAGCCTGTTTTTTGCAGTACTTACGGGATGCCTGAGAATTGCGAAGGAAAGCATTTTTACAGGATTAAATAATTTTAATGTTTTTTCGATTACGAGTGTACAGTTTGATGAGTTCTTTGGATTTACAGATGATGAGGTCGCAGAAATGCTGAAATATTTTGGGCTTTCTGACTACCATGAAACAATCAGGGAATGGTATGATGGTTATCAGTTTGGAAAGAAAGCAGTGTATTGTCCCTGGGACGTGATCAGTTATTGCAGAAATTTATGTGCAGATCCTGATGCGATACCAGAAGATTTCTGGTCTAATACCAGCAGCAACAGCATTGTGAGTCGTTTTATAGATAAAGCGAATAAACAGACGAGAGATGAAATCGAAAACCTGATTTCGGGAGAAACGGTTATAAAAGAAATAAAACAGGAACTGACATATAATGAACTGGATAAATCCATTGAGAATCTTTGGAGTATACTTTTTACAACAGGGTATTTAACACAACGTGAAAGAATAGACAGCAGAAAGTTACGTCTGGCAATTCCTAACAGAGAAATTAAAGAATTGTTTGAACTTCAGATCAGGGAATGGTTTCAGGAAAAGTCATCTGAGGATGTAAAGAAGCTTGATAAATTATGCATGGCTTTTCCAGATGGAGATGCAGAAACGATAGAAGATTTGTTTAACGACTATTTATGGAATACAATCAGTATTCGGGATACGGCAGTTAAGGGAAGAAAAGAAAATTTTTATCATGGAGTTTTGCTGGGGCTGCTAAGTCATATGGAGAACTGGGCTGTCTGGTCGAATATAGAATCTGGTGAAGGTTATTGTGATATTTTACTGGAAGTTCCGGAGAATCGTGTCGGAGTGGTGATCGAGATGAAATATGCTCAGGAAGACAGAATGGAGGCAGCTTGTACAGAAGCTCTGAAACAGATTGAACAACGTCAGTATGCTGCAAGGTTAAAGAGTGACGGGATGAAGAATATTGTAAATTATGGCATTGCCTGTTATCGGAAACATTGTAAAGTTAAGATTGGGAAAGAAAATTCTTAATCTAAGAAGATATCTTAATAAGAAAACAGCTCTGCTGTTCTGAAATTACAGCTCCTCTCAGTGATTATTATTTGTGATACTGAGGGGAGCTTTTTATATCATAGAAGATTATTCTGCAATGTTTCTGTGATGTAACAGTCTTTTGGACAGGATTCTTTCTTACGTATTCCTTGTTGGAATAATCCATGTGAAAAGAAGAATTGCGAAGGAAATAGGAAACGAACGGGTATAATTTGTGCAAATTGTTGGAAAATTTTTTAAACATACTTTAATATGAACGGAAAAGTCAGGAAAGGAAGAAAAATGAGAAAGAGACTTATCATCGGTATGAGTGGGGCTTCCGGAGCGCCCCTTACAATAGAATTGCTGAAACAACTGCAGCAGTATAAAGAAATAATAGAGATACATTTGATCGTGACAAAAGGTGCGGAAATGACGCTGGAACAGGAGACAGATTATACATTGGAATAGCTATATGCTCTTGCGGACGAGGTACATGATAACTATAACATCGGTGCAGGTCCGGCGAGTGGAAGCTACCGTACGATGGGAATGATCGTGATTCCATGCAGTATGAAAACTCTGGTGGGAATCGTAAGCGGGTACAGTGATAATCTCGTTTTACGGGCAGCAGATATAACCTTGAAAGAACGCCGGAAGAAGATATCATTACCAGAAAATGGGCTGAGCAGATATGGGAACTTGTCAAACAACCGGTGTCTGTGCTAGCAGGAGTACATTATGATAATCTGGAAAAGGAACAGTTGATGGAAGTAATCCGGATATTAGATCAACTGCTTGAAAACTTAGAACAAGAACTGCGATTGCAGAATACAAAATGTAGTCAAAACGTATAAGAGAAACATAGAAATACAATGGTGCTATAATTTTTCAGATAACGAAATCAGGAGTTTATGTCGGACTGGAAAAAGCCTGTGAAAAAGCAATGAACCAGATTCGGGAGCTGCGTTATGATGAACGGCTTCGTAATGAGGACAGAAATGATATTCTGGCATATGGAATTGCTTTTTGTAAGAAGAAATGCAAGGTAGTTGTCGAAAATTTATAAGGAATGAGGTAATCTTAAAAAGATGATATCTGAAAAGGGAAAGGGATAGGTGATATATTCTTGCGCATCAGTTCTTTGCAGGCTGATGCGCATATTTTGTCTGCTTTGCTACAACCCTAACGCAACTCAGCAATCCTGCTGACTGCCACATAGATTTCCTGGATTTTGTACCAGGTTGGATAGTCTACGATCCCTGTCTGGTCCAGACCGAAAATGCTCTGGAAAATCCTGACGGAATTTTGGGTCTCAGGTCCGTAAATTCCATCTGCGGTAACAACAGGGACAGCAGGATAAGCTTCTGCGATTGTGTTTAACTGTTCCTGAATCTGTCTTACCTTATTTCCGGATGCACCGATATCCAGATCATATCCCGGCCAGGAGGAGGGAATCCCGGAGATTGCTTCCGCCACATTGATATACATATCATTTCCGTAAAAAGTCCGTAGGATTTCAATGGCAGAGTATCCCTGATCGCCCAGTGCCTTGCTTCCCCATTGTGTCATCCAGCCTCTGTTTCGGCATTGTACCTGTTTGCCGTCACAGTACTGAGTAAGGATTGGCTGACGTACATTTGGTCTGGAAAGATAATTCTCAAACAGTTCATCTACAATGCGGTCAATGCTGGCAAAGATATTCCTGCCATAGATCCATTTGTGATCATAGGCAGTGGAGGAAGTGATCGTAAAGTCATAACCTTTGTTCCGGTACCATTCCGTATAAACTCTGTTCAGAGTAAAAGACATGATAGCCAGAATGTTTGCCCGGATGGTGTCGTCGGGCCAGGTGGCATAGATTTCGCTGCTGGCTACATTTTTGATGTAATCTTTGTAGCGTACATAATAATTGCCTGCAGCGGAATCGTTGACAGGCCCATCGTGTACCACTATATATTCAGGGACAACGACCTTGCTTAATACGATTTCGCCGTTTTCGTTTATTGGTTTTATCTCGGCTTCTTCGATTTTGGGAGGATATTCATAGAACAACGTATGCGGAGGAATTACAATTCTCTGGAAAGTTTCGCCGGATTCCATGACATTCAGCGTTGTTGGCTGTCTGGATAAAGTATCTGCTAATACCTGGCTTCCTGCGATTTCTTTGGGTTCAAAGCCTTCTGCTTCGATCTGAATGGTATATTCTGAGTAGGGCTGTTGTTCAACCGGTTCCATACTGTATTCCAGAGGTGGAGTCTTAAGTTCAATGACAGGAGTGCGTCCGGAGGAATCTGTTGCCACTTCTTCAATGGTACTGTCGGGTGCTCCTGTGTAGGAGATTCTGACGCGTGCGTTTTCTATGGGACGATTGTTCAGCCGGTCTGATACGGTAACCTGATATTGTCCTGTATCTATATTTTCCTGCTGCATCTGCATATGATAAAAAGCCATACAAGCTCCTGTAGATAATGCTTTCCTGATAAATTATGCAGGGGACCGGAAAATGGTTACCTGAGAAAAGAATTATTGCAGAAAAAAGAATAAAAAAATAAGGCACCATGACTTCTCATAGTTCCTCATTCTTTAAATGCGGAAGATGGGACTTGAACCCACACGAGCGCAATGCTCACAAGATCCTTAGTCTTGCTCGTCTGCCAGTTCCGACACTTCCGCATATCGCATTTCTCTGGGATTCTTTTGCTCTCCCTCGCGACAAGTGATACTATATCAAATGTAAAAGCTAATGTCAACACCTTTTTGAAAAAAATATAAAAAAATTTCAATTTTTTTTTGAAAAAAAGAGGAATTTGAAATTTTATGTAGAATATAATTAATAAGAGGTATTTTGTCAGCTTGTGGAGGTATCGCTTATGAATATCAGAGAAAGCATGGAACAGCGTGAACAAAAGATGCTCAGTCCTTATGCTGCTTTGAGTCTTTGTTCCAGAGGCAGAGAGCGGCAGGAGGAAGAATGCGATGTACGGACTGTCTATCAGAGAGACAGGGACAGGATCCTTCATAGTAAAGCTTTTCGCAGGATGAAGGATAAGACACAGGTTTTTGTGGCGCCCCAGGGTGACCATTACAGGACCAGACTGACACATACTCTTGAGGTATCACAGATTGCCAGAACAATAGCGAAGGCACTGAGACTGAATGAAGATCTTGTAGAAGCGATCGCACTTGGACATGACCTGGGACATACTCCCTTTGGACATGCAGGTGAGAGGGCTCTTGATGCAGTGAATCCGGATGGCTTTGCCCACTATAAACAGAGCGTCAGGGTTGCACAGGTACTGGAGAAGAACGGCGAAGGGTTGAATCTCACATGGGAGGTCCGGGATGGTATCCTGAATCACAGAACCAGTGGGAATCCGTCTACTCTCGAAGGAAAGGTAGTAAGACTTTCGGACAAGATCGCCTATATTCATCATGATATGGATGATGCACAGCGGGCGGGGATTATTTCTGAGGATGATATTCCTGTCACGCTTCGGATGCTGCTCGGTTATACAACCAGAGAGCGGCTCAATACATTTGTTCATGATGTGATAGAGAATAGTCTTGAGCAGGATACCATAAAGATGTCAGCAGAGATCTACGAGGCAATGATGGATCTGCGGACTCTCATGTTTCAGAATGTATATGAGAATCCGGCAGCCCATAAGGAAGAGGAAAAGGTAGTGAAGATGCTGACGGAGTTATATGAATATTATGTCGAACACCCGGAAGCAATGTCAAAAGAATACAGGGAGCTGATCGTGCGTGGAGAGAAGAAGGAACAGGCAGTATGTGACTATCTCTCAGGAATGACAGACCAGTATTCTATAAGGAAATTCCGGGAGATTTACATACCAAAAGCATGGGAAGTCTATTAATCGATCAAGAAGGAGGACGAAGCATGCGTTATTCAGACGATATCATTGAAGAAGTCAGGATGAAGAATGATATTGTAGATGTTGTATCCCAGTATGTGAAGCTGAACAAAAGAGGAAGTACCTATTTTGGACTTTGTCCGTTTCATAATGAGAAAACTCCCTCTTTTTCGGTAACACCGGCGAAGCAGATGTATTACTGCTTCGGATGCGGAGCAGGCGGGAATGTATTTAATTTTGTGATGGAATATGAGAATTATACCTTTGGGGAGGCACTGAAGCATCTGGCAGACAGGGCAGGGGTGCAGCTTCCGAAGATTGAATATTCCGGAGAAGCAAAGAAGAAAGCAGAACGTCGGGCTGCCCTTCTGGAGATCAATAAGCTTGCAGCAGGATATTTCTATTATCAGCTGCGTCGTGAGAGTGGCAGACAGGCACATGAATATCTGACAGGCAGAGGACTCAGTGAGGAGACGATCAGGAAGTTTGGCCTGGGATATTCGGATAAGTACAGTGACGATTTGTACAAATATCTGAAGTCAAAGAATTACAGTGACGAACTGCTGCGGGATTCCGGCCTGTTCAATGTGGATGAACGCAGGGGAATGTATGATAAGTTCTGGAACAGGGTTATTTTCCCGATCATGGATGTGAATAACCGCGTGATCGGATTTGGAGGCAGAGTGATGGGTGACGGAAAGCCGAAGTACCTGAACTCGCCGGAGACTACGATCTTTGATAAAAGCCGGAATCTGTACGGGCTGAATGTTGCAAGAACCACGAGAAAAAATTATCTGATCCTGTGTGAAGGATATATGGATGTGATATCCATGCATCAGGCAGGGTTTACCAATGCGGTGGCATCGCTGGGAACGGCACTTACTTCCGGACATGCAAGTCTGCTGAAGCGTTACACTCAGGAGGTATTGCTTCTGTATGACAGTGATGATGCAGGCGTGAGGGCTGCCCTTCGTGCCATTCCGATCCTGAGGGAAGCAGGTGTTTCTTCGAGGGTGGTAAATCTTAAGCCACATAAAGATCCGGATGAATTTATCAAGGCACTTGGAGCGGAAGAGTTTGAGAAACGTCTGGAGCAGGCTATGGACAGCTTTATGTTCCGCGTACATATGGCAGAGCGGGAATTTCCAATGGAGGAGCCCCAGGGACAGAACCGTTTCTTTGAGCGGTGTGCACAGATGCTTCTGGAGCTTTCCGATGAACTGGAGAGAAATCTTTACATAGAAGCAATCGTAAAGGATTACAGAAACAGTGGGATCAGTGTGGAGAATCTGAAAAAGAGAGTCGGAGCTCTTGCAATGAAGGGAACTCCGGCAGAGCAGAGGATTCAGCCTAAACCTGTGGGAGCAGGTCAGCAAAAGAAGAAGGAGAGTGCAGCAGAGAAAGCACAGAAGCTGATGCTTACCTGGCTGGTAACTTATCCGGGCATATTTGACACAGTGGAAAAATATATCCAGCCTTCAGATTTCGTGGTTCCTCTGTACAGGCAGGTGGCAGAGATGCTTTACCAGCAGCACAGGGATGGCGATGTGAATCCTGCAAGGCTGATGAATGCTTTCATTGACAGTGAAGAGCAGAGAGAGGTTTCATCTCTTTTTAATGCAACGATCCATCTGGAGACTCCGGAGGAACAGAACCGGGCTTTTTCGGATGCTGTGATCAGGATTAAGGATGAGAGTCTGAAAGAGAGAAACAGAACCTGGGATCCCACAGATATACAGGGACTGCAGGAACTTGTAAAAGCAAAGAAAGAACTGGAAGAGCTTGGAAGAAAGCGGCAGCAGCTGCATATTTCTTTTGAATAAGGATAAAATATAAACACTATATGGAGGTATAGAGCACATATGGAAATGAATATGGGTAAATTCAGTGAAAAACTGGTAGAACTTCTGGAGCTTGCCAAAAAGAAAAAGAATGTACTGGAATACCAGGAAATCAATGACTTCTTTAAGGACCAGCCACTGGGAGTTGAACAGATGGAGAAAGTATTTGACTTTCTGGAAGCCAGTGGAGTGGATGTGCTTAGGATTACAGACAGTAATGCAGATGATATGATCCTGGATGATGACGATGCAGACATTGATAAGCTGGATGAAGAAGAGATTGAGCTTGACAAGATCGATCTTTCTGTTCCTGAAGGTGTAAGCATCGAGGATCCGGTACGTATGTATCTGAAGGAAATTGGTAAGGTTCCGCTTCTTTCAGCAGAAGAGGAAATCGAACTTGCAAAGAGAATGGAGAATGGGGATGAGGCTGCCAAGAAACGTCTGGCAGAAGCAAACCTTCGTCTTGTTGTCAGCATTGCAAAGAGATATGTGGGACGTGGAATGCTTTTCCTTGACCTGATCCAGGAAGGTAACTTAGGTCTGATCAAAGCGGTTGAGAAATTTGATTACCGCAAGGGTTATAAATTCAGTACCTATGCTACATGGTGGATCCGTCAGGCAATCACCAGAGCAATCGCAGACCAGGCACGTACCATCCGTATTCCGGTGCATATGGTTGAGACTATTAACAAACTGATCCGCGTTTCCCGTCAGTTACTGCAGGAGTTAGGCCGCGAACCTACTCCGGAAGAGATCGCAGAGGAGATGCACATGTCTGTAGAGCGTGTGCGTGAAATCCTGAAAATCTCCCAGGAACCGGTTTCCCTCGAGACACCAATCGGTGAGGAAGAGGACAGCCACCTCGGCGATTTCATCCAGGACGACAATGTGCCGGTACCGGCAGACGCGGCAGCATTCACCATGCTGAAAGAGCAGCTGGAGGATGTCTTAAGCACACTGACCGACCGTGAGCAGAAGGTTCTGCGTCTCCGTTTCGGACTCGATGACGGCCGTGCGAGAACCCTCGAAGAGGTTGGTAAAGAGTTCAACGTTACAAGAGAGCGTATCCGTCAGATTGAGGCGAAAGCGCTTCGAAAGCTCCGCCATCCGAGTCGTTCCAGAAAACTTAAAGATTATCTGGACTAAGTTTTCGGTCAGGAGAAAAGACATGCAGTTATCAAAAAGACTTTCCGCGGTAGCGGAGTTTGTCACCCCGGGCGGCTGCCTGGTCGATGTGGGAACAGATCACGGCTATGTGCCGATTGCGCTGCTGGAACAGAAGAAGATTTCCTCCGCAATCGCCATGGATGTGAACCGCGGACCGCTGGAGCGGGCCAGGGAGCATATTGCGCAGTACCAGATGGGGGACTACATAGAAACAAGACTTTCCGACGGACTCCATGCCCTGCGTGCGGGAGAGGGTGATTCTCTTCTCA
>OIEB01000451.1_pt1 | contig 15728 bp, 12 predicted proteins | sample 1581711 | NCBI WGS metagenome assembly OIEB01 (sample SAMEA3882549, study PRJEB24775) | human gut metagenome | biome: human-associated habitat; feature: intestine environment; material: feces | place: Netherlands | collected 2009/2010 | reverse complement strand
ACGGCGACGTGGTGTCGGGCGTTGTGGGCGCCGGCGGCGAGATTGGCCACATGTGCCTGAACCCGGCTGAGGAGCGCACCTGCGGCTGTGGCGGCCATGGCCATCTGGAGCAGTATTCCAGCGCCACCGGCGTGGTGAGCAACTACCTTGCCGAGTGCAAGAAGGCGGGCGTCGAGCCCATCGAGCTTACCGGCCCCTCCGATTCCAAGGACGTGTTCCAGGCCTGCCGCGAGGGCGACAAGCTTGCGCTGGCCGCAGCCGACACCATGGCCGACTACCTTGGCCGCGCCCTGGCGCTTATCGCCAACGTGGTCGACCCCGAGATGTTCCTGATCGGCGGCGGTGCCTCTGCCTCGGCCGATGTCTACCTCGATGCGGTTCGCGAGCACTTTAAGCAGTACGCGCTCTCTGCCTCGCGCGAGACGCCCATTAAGGTCGCTTCGCTCGGAAACGACGCCGGCATCATCGGTGCCGCCTACGTAGCCCTGCGCGCCGCCGGTAAATAGTCGGTGCAGGAGGGCGGTGGTACAAGGGGGCAGACTTCGCCCCCAGGCTCGCCCCAAATTGCGCCGCGGCCCTTGCGTCTCATAAGGTTCGGCGCCAGCGTGCTACCATAGCTACGTCCAAGTACACATATCAAGTGGAGGATATCCATGGCAAACGTTCTTGTCTTTGGTCACCAGAACCCCGATAACGACGCCATCATGAGCGCCGTCGTCCTGTCCCAGCTGCTCAACCAGGTTGAGTATGCCGGCAACACCTACGAGGCCTGCGCCCTGGGTCAGCTTCCGGCAGAGTCCGCCAAGCTGCTCGCCGACGCCGGCATCGCCGAGCCCCGCGTGATCGAGTCCGTCGAGGCCGGTCAGCTCGTCGTCCTCACCGACCACAACGAGTCTGCCCAGTCCGTCGCCGGCCTTAAGGACGCCACGGTCTTTGGCGTTGTCGATCATCACCGCATCGGCGACTTCGAGACCGCCGGCCCGCTGCACTACATCTGCCTGCCCTGGGGTTCCAGCTGCACCATCGTCACCAAGCTCGCCGGCGTGCTCGGCGTTGAGCTTTCCGACGTCCAGGCCAAGCTGCTGCTCTCGGCCATGATGACCGACACGCTTATGCTCAAGAGCCCCACCACCACCGATGTCGACCGCGCCGTCGCCGCCAAGCTCGGCGAGCAGGTGGGCGTCGACCCGGTCAAGTTTGGCATGGAGGTCTTCCTCACCCGTCCGTCCGGCTCTTTCACCGCAGCCGAGATGGTCGGCAACGACATTAAAATGTTCGAGCCCGCCGGCAAGAAGCTGCTCATCGGCCAGTACGAGACTGTCGACAAGACCCGCGCACTCGGCATGATCGACGAGATTCGCGAGGCCATGCGCGCCTACGCCGCCGAGAAGGGCGCTGACGGCATTGTCCTGTGCATCACCGACATCATGGAGGAGGGCTCGCAGGTCCTGCTCGAGGGCGAGACCGAGGCTGCTCAGAAGGGCCTGGGCATTGCTGACGAGCACGATGGCGTCTGGATGCCGGGCGTCCTCTCCCGTAAGAAGCAGGTCGCTGCCCCCATCATGGCCGCCTGCTAGGTTTAGTTGACCAAACGCCACGACCGGATCGCGGACGCCCCGCGCTCCGGTCGTTTTTTTGTGCACGGTGCCGCGTCGTCTCTTGGACAGGCGTGCCCGTGTCGTTGAGCAAATAATGTTCAACCTGTGGTTCCGCTTTTCGGCCACGCCTGCGTGCTTGTCGCGCAGGGTAGGCTAGATGCAAGCGTAATACGTTAGAGCGCGGCGCCGCCACTTGGGCGGGCCGTGCTTTTTTAAGACGGGAGCTTTCCCGTGAAAGGAGCCGCCCATGGCAGCAACTGAGCAGCTGTTCAACGTTCGTGAGCGCAAGCGTTTTGAGCGCCACGACATCTGGGAGCGCATCGCCGAGAACGGCACGATTTCCGCCGCCGTCATGGTCTTCGCCGCCATCGCCGCCGTCATTTGCGCCAATACCGATGCCTACGAGGCCATCCATCACTTTTTGGAGACCCCGCTGTATGTGGGTCTGGGCAACCTTACGGCCGGTCTCACCGTCGAGCTATTCGTCAACGATTTCCTCATGGCGATCTTCTTTTTGCTGGTGGGCATTGAGCTCAAGTATGAGATGACGGTCGGCGAGCTCAAAAACCCGCGCCAGGCTATGCTTCCCATGCTGGCAGCTGTGGGCGGTGTGGTCGTTCCCGCCTGCATCTACCTGATCTTTAACCATGCCGGCGCGCACAACGGCTGGGCCATTCCCATGGCAACCGATATTGCCTTTGCGCTGGGCGTGCTGTCGCTTTTGGGCAATCGCGTGCCCAACGGCGTGCGCGTGTTCTTCTCGACGCTCGCCATCGCCGACGACCTCATCTCCATCGCCGCCATCGCCATCTTCTACGGTCAGAGCCCCAATCCGTTTTGGTTGGGCGCCGCCGCGCTTGTGACCTGCGCGCTCGTGTGGCTCAACAAGACGCAGCATTACCGCCTTGCCCCGTATTCGGTACTGGGTCTGCTGCTGTGGTTCTGCATGTTCAAGAGCGGCGTACATGCCACGCTTGCTGGCGTCATCTTGGCCTTTACCATCCCGGCCAAGTGCGGCGTCAAGCTCGATAGCCTCACCGATTGGTTGGGCGAGTGCCTGCCGCTGCTCGACGACCGCTACGACGACGAGGCGCACATCCTGGGCCAGCATGACTTTACCGTCTCGACCACCAAAGTCGAGCGCGTCATGCACCGCGTGACCCCGCCGCTCATCCGCATGGAGCGTCTGATCTCCACACCGGTCAACTTTGTGATCCTGCCGATCTTTGCGTTCGTAAACGCGCAGGTTCGCCTAGTGGGCGTGGACATGAGCACGCTGCTCACCGACCCGGTGACGCTCGGCGTGTACTTTGGCATGCTGCTGGGCAAGCCGATCGGTATCTTTGGCATGACGTTCGCCTTGGTCAAGCTCAAGGCCTGCGAGCTGCCGCACAATGTCAACTGGCATATGATTGCCGGCGTGGGCATTCTGGGCGGTATCGGCTTTACCATGTCGATCCTCATCAGCGGCCTCGCCTTCCCGACGGCCCAGTTTGAGGTTCTGGCTGCCAAGGCCGCTATTCTCGCCGGCTCTGTCACCGCGGCTGTACTTGGCATGATCTACATGAGTGTGATCTGCAAGCACCCCGCGCCCAAGAACGAGTAGGCGCGTAGAAACAGACGCCAGAGCCTGCTCGAGCGCGTGTAAAACGCGGTTTTGAGTGGTACTTGCCACCTGCCGGACACCCCAGTGGCCAAAAAACGCCGTTTGTGAGTACTGTCACAAACGGCGTTTCATTTTAGGCGCGAAAAATAATGTACAAATCTATTCTGTCTGTGCATTAACGATTGCGTGGCTGGACGAAAAATGCCGATGCATCCTTCCAAAACCGGACACAAAAGGCCAAGACTGGCCTTTTTAATTCAAAATCGCTGTTACTAAAAAAGTAACAGTACTCATATTTGCTATTTTTTGACCACAGGCCCCAATGACTAGGTTTATTCCACGGTGCCGTAGATGGCGCCCCAGCCGTGGGCGGCCAAGGCGGAGTTGAGCTGGTCGCAAAGTGACTGGCGGTCGTAATAGCCGGGCGGTAGCAGGTTGACGATCTCCATGAGATCGGGCGCCAGGTCCAAGATTTCGGCCTGTACGATCAGATCCAGGCGGTCGATGGCGTGGCGGTCGTAAAACAATCCGTCGACCAGGCGCTGCAGGTCGCCGAATTCCTCGGCCTGGAACGATCCGTACTCCATAGTGCCTCCTTGGGCGCTCCACGCCGGCGTGCGCGGCGATTCGTAATTCATTGCGATGGACTTAATCTATCACGGCTTCATAACGTTGCGACGGTGGCGGTCTATACTTAGAAGAATTGCAACGTCCCGCTTCGCGAAAGGTCGCACCCATGCAGACGATCTACCAGAAGATGGAAACCACCGAACTCGATGCCGCCATCGAGGCGCTCAAAGCCGAGGTCGCCGAGGTCAAGGCCAAGGGCCTGGCGCTCGACATGGCCCGCGGCAAGCCGTCGCCCTCCCAGGTGGGCATCTCTCGACCCATGCTCGATATCCTCAATGCCGATGCCGATCTGCACGACGGCAACGTCGACTGCTCCAACTACGGTTGCTTTGAGGGCATTCCCTCGGCACGCAAGCTGGCGGGGGAGTTCCTGGGTTGCCCCGCCGAGCAGACGCTCGTACTGGGTTCGTCGAGCCTGCTGATCGAGCACGATATCGCCGGCATGTTCTGGCGCTGCGGCTCGTGCGGTAGCGAGCCTTGGGAGGCTTATGAGGCCGCGCATGACGGCAAGAAGGTCAAGTTCCTGTGCCCGGTTCCCGGCTACGATCGCCACTTTGGCATTACCGCCGACTTGGGTATCGAGAACGTTCCCGTCGCGATGACCGACAACGGCCCCGACATGGACGAGATCGAGCGCTTGGTTGCCGCCGACGACTCCATCAAGGGCATCTGGTGCGTGCCCAAGTATTCCAACCCCACGGGCATCACCTTTAGCGAGGACACCGTGCGCCGCCTGGTCGAGATGCCCACGGCCGCGCCCGATTTCCGCATCTTCTGGGACAACGCCTACTGCGTGCACGACCTGTACGACGAGACCGACGAGCTTGCCAATATCTTCGACCTCGCTCGCGCGGCGGGCACCGAGGACCGCGTGGTGGCCTTTGCATCGACGTCCAAGATCACCTTCCCGGGCGCCGGCATCGGCTTTATCGGTGCGAGCCCCGCGGTTATCGCGGAGTTCTCCAAGCGCCTCAAGGCCGGCCTGATCAGCGCCGACAAACTCAACCAGCTGCGTCACGTGCGCTTCCTTCCCACCATCGAGGCGGTCAAGGAGCACATGAAAAAGCATGCCGAGTTCCTGCGTCCGCGCTTTGAGGCCGTCGAGCGCAAGCTCACCGAGGGCTTGGGCGACACAGACTGTGCCACCTGGACGCACCCCCGCGGCGGCTACTTTGTGAGCTTCGATGGTCCCGAGGGCTCGGCCCAAAAGGTCGCCGCGCTTTGTGCCGACCTGGGCGTCAAGCTCACGCCGGCCGGTGCTACCTGGCCCTATGGCAAGGACCCGCGCGACACCAACATCCGCATCGCGCCGAGCTATCCCACGGTCGAGGACCTGGAGGCCGCGCTCGATGTGCTGGTGCTGGCCGTCAAGCTCGTCGCTGCCGAGCTTGCGCGTGCCGAGCGCGCCTAACGCGCGGCTTCCCGTACTATCCTCACTTTCGATATGTAAAGGAGCGTATACATGGATTTGGGTATTTCCACCAACCCCACGCCAGAGCTCTACACCATTAAGGTAACCGGCGAGATCGATATCTCTAACGCCGATAGCCTGCGCAATGCCATTGACCTGGCGCTCGAGCAGCCCACTGAGGCCGTTGAGCTCGATTTTGCTCAGGTGAGCTACATCGATTCGACGGGCATTGGCGTGCTCGTGGGCGCCGCGCACCACGCGGTCGACCATGGTAAGCGCTTTAGCTGCACCAATGTGCAGCCCCAGGTGATGCGCGTGGTTCAGCTGTTGGGTGTCGACCAGGAGATTTCGATCACCGCTGCATAATCTTTGTCCCCAAAAGGGCGTGCCGTTTGGCATATGTTTGTGATGCGCTCGGACGTTTTGGCGTCCGGGCGCTATACTTGACCGAATGAATAGACGAGTTCCGGCCGAATGGCGCGGTGCGGGCTCGACTCACATCGAGCCTTGGAGGTATGTGTGTTTGGTATTGGAGAGGGTGAGCTCGCGATCATCGTGGTCTTCGGCTTTTTGCTGTTTGGCCCGGATAAGCTCCCGCAGATGGGCCGCACAATCGGCCGTGCCATCCGTCAGTTCCGCGAGACGCAGGAAAAGATGACGGCCGTTGTTCAGTCCGAGATTATCGATCCGGTGAGCGAGGCCGCGTCGGCCCCGGTCAAGCCCAAGAAGGCTGCCGTCGATGACGATTCCGATGCGGACGAGGGTGCCGTCGAGACGGCTGCGCCCGCAAAGAAGGAGACTTTTGCCGAGCGCCGTGCCCGCCTTGCCGCCGAGAAGGCTGCGAGCGAGGGTGCCACCGAGGGCGAGGGTGCTGCTGAGGAGTCCGAGGCCGAGGGCGCCGAGCCTGTCGCTGCCGCCGAGCCTGTCGTCGAGCCTGAGCCTGCTGCAGAGCCGGAGCCCGAGCCGGCAGAGCCCACGACGGCCGATCTCTACGCCCGTCGTCCCCGCAAGCGCAAGGCCGTCGTCGACCAGCTCGCTCGCGAGCTCGAGGCCGAGGACGACGCCGATGCCCCGAAGGGAGGCGATGAGTAATGCCTATCGGACCTGCGCGTATGCCGCTCTTCGATCACCTGGGAGAGCTCCGTCGCCGCCTGACCATCGTGGTCGTGTCGGTGTTTGCCGCCGCCATCGTGCTGTATTTCGCCACGCCCGTGGTGCTCGACATCCTGGAAGACCCCATCCGCTCCTTTGTGCCGGACGGTAAGTTCTACATCACCACCACGCTCGGCGGCTTTGGCCTGCGCTTCTCGCTGGCCATCAAGATGGCCGTGGTCATGTGCACGCCCATGATCATCTGGCAGATTCTGGCATTTTTCCTGCCGGCACTGCGTCCCAACGAGCGCAAGTGGGTCGTGCCCACGGTGCTCGCCTCGACGGTGCTGTTCTTCCTGGGCGCCATCTTCTGCTATTTCATCATCATCCCGGCGGGCTTTGAGTGGCTTATCGGCGAGACCTCGGCCGTCGCCACGGCGCTGCCCGACCTGGAGAACTACGTCAACATGGAGCTGCTCTTTATGATCGGCTTTGGCGTGGCGTTTGAGCTGCCGCTCATCATCTTCTACCTGTCCGTCTTCCACATCGTGTCCTACGCGGCCTTCCGCGGCGCCTGGCGCTACGTGTACGTGGGCCTGCTTGTGGGCTCGGCTGTGATTACGCCCGACGGCTCGCCCGTTACGCTGGGCCTCATGTATGGTGCCCTGCTCTCGCTCTACGAGATTTCGCTCGCCATTGCCCGCGTGGTCATTACCGCGCGCGAGGGCAAGGAGGGCTTGTTTGTGAGCCGTCTGGACCTGTTCTCGGACGATGAGGACGACGAGGAGTAAATCGGTATGCACGAGGTTGGCATTGTCAACGGCATACTCGATACAGTGATTCGCGCGGCGCGTGGGGCGGGGGCCTCGCGCGCCGTTTTGGTAACGCTGCGTATCGGGGATATGACCGAGGTCGTGCGCGAGGCGCTTGACTTTGCGTGGGAGACGTTTCGCGACGAGGACCCGCTCACGCACGGCTGCGAGCTTGCCGTGGAGGAAGTCCATCCACAAAGCGAGTGTCTGGACTGCGGGGAGGTCTTTGAGCACGATCGCTTCCATTGCCGCTGTCCCCAATGTGGCGGCGCCAACGTGCGTCTGCTGCACGGCCGCGAGCTCGACATCGCAAGTATCGAGATCGAGACCCCCGACGATTAGCCCGCTAGCCATCTGGTGATGGGGTATAAAGGGGCCAAAGTAAGGAGTGCCGAGTATGGCTGAGAAAACGATTGATATCGCGTCGCCGATTCTGTCGCGCAATGAGCGCCTGGCAGATCAGCTGCGTCAGCGATTTAATGAGGCAGGCACCTATGTGATCAATGTGCTGTCGAGCCCTGGCTCGGGCAAGACCACCACGATCCTGGGCACCAACGAGCGCCTGCGTGACAAGGCGGGCCTGCGCTGCGCCGTCATCGAGGGCGATATCGCCTCGGATGTCGACGCCATTACCATGAAGGAAGCCGGCATGCCCGCCATCCAGATCAACACGGGCGGCCTGTGCCACCTCGAGGGCAACATGATCATGGAGGCCGTCGACGCGTTCGACCAGGCTGTGGGTCTGGAAAACATCGACGTCATCTTTATCGAAAATGTGGGCAACCTGGTCTGCCCGGTCGACTTTGACCTGGGCGAGAACCTGTCCATCATGATTCTTTCGGTGCCCGAGGGCGACGACAAGCCCATCAAGTACCCGGGCATCTTCCAACACGCCGGCGCGCAGCTGCTCAACAAGGTCGACGTGGCCCCGGCTTTCGATTTTGACATGGATAGGTATACTAAGACACTCGATGACCTCAATCCGCAGGCGCCGCGGTTTGCCGTGAGCGCGCGCAAGGGCGAGGGCATGGATGCCTGGTGCGATTGGCTCATCGGGCAGATTGAGCAAGCAAGGGCGTAAGTCGGCCGCCATAAGCGCGGGCGCAGCCGCAGAGACATGAGATAGGAGCCTCTTTTGAAGCTCATCATCGCCGAGAAAAACGACGCCGCGCGTCAGATCGCCGAGCGTCTGTCCACGGGCAAACCCAAAAAGGATAAGGTGTACAACACCGCCATCTACCGTTTTGAGTGGAAGGGCGAGGAGTGCGTGACCATCGGCCTTGCCGGTCACATCCTTGCGCCCGATTTTTGCGACAGCGTGCTGTTCGATAAAAAGCTGGGCTGGTATTCGGTTACCGAGGACGGCGAGATGCTGCCGGCCGACATGCCCGATGGCCTGGCTCGTCCGCCCTACGACACCAAGCGCAAGCCGTTTCTTGCCGACGGTATCTCCATCAAGGGCTGGAAGCTCGAGAGCCTGCCTTATCTCACCTGGGCACCCGTCATTAAGCTGCCGGCCGAGAAGGAGCTCATTCGCTCGCTCAAGAACCTTGCCAAGAAGTCCGACAGCGTCATCATCGCCACGGACTTCGATCGCGAGGGCGAGCTGATCGGTTCGGACGCCCTCAACAAGGTGCGCGAGGTTGCGCCCGACTTGCCGGTCGCCCGCGCCCAGTATTCTTCGTTTACCAAGGCCGAGATTACGCAGGCCTTTGATAATCTCGTCTCGCTCGACCAGAACTTGGCCGACGCCGGCGAGAGCCGTCAGCACATCGACCTCATTTGGGGTGCGGTGCTCACGCGCTACCTGACGCTCGCCAAGTTTGGCGGCTTTGGCAACGTGCGCTCCGCCGGCCGCGTGCAGACACCGACGCTTGCCCTGGTGGTCGAGCGCGAGCGCGAGCGCATGGCGTTTGTGCCCGAGGACTATTGGCAGATTCGCGGCATGGGCGCCGCGCAGGGTGCCGCCGAGGACGATCGCTTTAAGATCGCGCACAAGACAGCGCGCTTTACCGACAAGGATGCTGCCGTGACGGCGTACGGCCATGTTGACGGCGTTGCGACGGCAACCGTTGCCGCGGTGACCAAGCGCTCGCGTAAGCAGCAGCCGCCCACGCCGTTTGCGACCACCTCGCTGCAGGCAGCCGCTGCGGCCGAGGGCATCTCACCTGCGCGTACCATGCGCATCGCCGAGTCCCTCTACATGGCGGGCCTCATCAGTTACCCGCGTGTCGACAATACCGTGTACCCTGCGACGCTCGATTTGGGCGCCGTGGTGAGCGATCTGGCAAAGATCAATCCGGCGCTGGCGCCGGTGTGCAAAAAGGTGCTCGCCGGTCCCATGAAGCCCACGCGCGGCAAAGTCGAAACCACCGACCACCCGCCTATTTACCCCACGGGCGAGGGCGATCCGTCCACGCTCGACGGCGGCCAGCGCAAGCTCTACGACCTTATCGCCCGTCGCTTCCTGGCAACGCTCATGGGGCCCGCGACCATCGAGAACACCAAGCTCGAGCTCGATGTGAACGGTGAGCCGTTCGTGGCTTCGGGCGACGTGCTCGTGACCCCGGGCTTCCGCGAGGCCTACCCGTACGGCCTTAAGCGCGACGAGCAGATGCCGCCGCTTGAGCAGGGCGATACGGTCGACGTGTTCGACATTAAGCTCGAGGCCAAGCAGACCGAGCCGCCCGCGCGCTACAGCCAGGGCAAGCTCGTGCAGGAGATGGAGAAGCGCGGCCTGGGTACCAAGTCCACGCGCGCGAGCATCATCGAGCGCCTGTACGCCGTGCGCTACCTCAAAAACGATCCCGTGGAGCCGAGTCAGCTGGGCATCGCCATCATCGATGCACTGACGCAGTTTGCCCCGCGCATCACGAGCCCCGATATGACCAGCGAGCTCGACGGCGACATGACCCGCGTCGAGCGCGGCGAGGACACCGAAGAGCATGTCGTGACGCACTCGCGCGCGCTGCTGGCTGGCGTGCTCGACGAGCTGCTCAAGCATACGCAGGAGCTGGGCGACGCCATCAGCGACGCCGTCACGGCCGATGCGCGCGTGGGCGCTTGCCCCAAGTGCGGCAAGGACCTGGTTATGAAGACGAGCGCCAAGACCCGTGGCAGCTTCATTGGCTGCATGGGCTGGCCCGACTGCGACGTGACCTATCCGGTGCCGAGCGGCGTCAAGGTAAGCCCGCTCGAGGGCGAGGCAGCCGTGTGCCCCGAGTGCGGCGCGCCGCGCATTAAGTGCCAGCCGTTCCGCCAGAAGGCCTTCGAGATTTGCGTGAACCCCACGTGCCCCACCAACTACGAGCCCGACCTTAAGGTGGGCGAGTGCAAGGTGTGTGCCGAGGCCGGACGCCATGGCGACCTGATCGCGCACAAGAGCGAGAAGAGCGGCAAGCGCTTTATCCGCTGCACCAACTACGATGACTGCGGCGTGAGCTATCCTCTGCCGGCGCGCGGTAAGCTCGAGGCGACGGGTGAGACCTGCCCCGAGTGCGGCGCCCCCATCGTGGTGGTCAACACGGCGCGCGGCCCGTGGCGTATCTGCGTCAACATGGACTGTCCGACCAAGGAGAAGAAGCCGGCCCGCGGCCGCAAGACTACGACCAAGGCGAGCACGGCCAAGAAGACGACGGCGGCCAAGAAGACGACGGCTAAGAAAGCAACTGCCGCCAAGAAGACGACCGCGAAGAAGTCGACTACCAAGAAAGCAGCCGCCGACAAGTAACGGCGCAGTCGAAACATTGCCCAAAAAAACGAGCGAGGACCCCACGATCCTCGCTCGTTTTTTGACCGGCAGTTAGGGACGTTCCTTTTCTGCCGGCAGTTTAGGAACGTCCCTAACTGCCGGCTCGGGAACGACAAAGCGCTAGTTCACTTCGACGGGTTTGGCGCCGGGATAGCGCTCCTCAAAGTCTAAGCGATACTTATTGTCATTGGTGCCCGCCACGTTGTCGCGTGACAGCGGCGCCACGATCTCATTCTTGTGGTCCTCGGGCTTGGCGTATTTCAGGCTGATCTCCCAGGCATCACAGATTGCGTCAATGCGGTGATCCAGGTCGTCATACAGGGCAACGATGTCCTTCCAGGAGCTGTAGTTCTTAGAGCTCGTCGGGACGTCCAGGTCCTCGACGATGTCGTAATACTGCTCGATGGTGTCCTCCGTGCGCTCGGCGACGTCGGCGAGATTTTGACGGGTGGTGCGATCTTCTTCCAGATAGCTGCCGTTGAAGTTCTGCGCGCAGCCACGGACGTAGTTGTCGAGGTCTTCGAGCAGGTCGTAGTATTCGCTCAGTTGGCGGTAGAGATTCTGCTCGGAGAGCGTTGCTTCGCCGCCATCCTCGTCGTCATCGTCATCGTCGTCATCGTCGTACAGGCTGTTGGGATCGCCGAGAGGCTTTAGGTCATCGTCGTCGACGTCATGGTGCAGCTTAGCTACCTCGGCAGTCGTCTGCGTGGCGGCGTTGTCGAAAGGCTTGATCACAAAGAAAACGACCAGGGCGATGATGATTGCCACCAGCACAACGATAACGGCGATAAGCGGCCCGGTGCCGCTCTTTTTGGGAGCGGGGGTCTGTGGCGAAGCGGGCGCGTATGCGGGAGCCGGCTGCTGTTGGGGCGAGCCGCTCGCGACGGGTATGCGCTGCGTGGTCTCGACGGCCGCGGGGCCTGCGGCGGGGTCGGGGCGATAGGCGAGGGGGTCGTCCGCCTTGGCTTGCGGCGTATCGAGGGAACCGGTCTGCTCAAAAGCGGGCTGGCTATCGCTCGCGGTTGTTTGCTCAACGGGTGCACCGCACGAGGTGCAGAACTTGGCATTATCTGCAAGAAGCTTGCCGCACGAGGCACAATACCGAGACATTGCCACTCCTTTCGCCACATTTCAATGCAATACGACGATTATACCCAGCGCCCAAAAATCCCCATCATAAGTTGCGGTGAAATAGGGACTGTTTGGCGGTCTCAGAGCTTCAATCAGCCCCTATTTCACCGCAACTTCGGAAAGGCACCTTTAGCCATTGGGGACGCACCGAGCACTGGGGTATCATGGCTTGGTTGATATATCTGCATTTACGCGCCTTGTAGGAAGGGGCTGCGCCCATGGCTTTTGAGCCCGCTCAACATAGCTTCATTACGCTCGAGGGTGTCGATGGCGCCGGTAAATCTACGCAGGCGCGCCTGCTTGCCCGTGCGCTCGAGCTCGCTGGCTACCAGGTTGTGAGCCTGCGCGAGCCGGGCGGTACCGCCATCAGCGAAAAGATCCGTGCTCTGCTGCTCGACCCCGCCAATACGGCGATGGGCGACACCTGCGAGTTGTTGCTCTACGAGGCCGCGCGCGCCCAGTTGGTGCACGAGGTCATCGCGCCTGCCCTTGCTGCCGGCAAGGTGGTCCTGTGCGACCGCTTCTACGATTCCACGACCTGCTATCAGGCGTTTGCCGACGGCCTCGATCGTCAGATGGTGCGCGATGCCAACAACCTGGCCGTCGCGGGTACGCACCCGGCGCTCACACTCGTCTACCACATCACGCCCGAGCAGGCGGCGCTGCGCATGGCAGCCCGTGGTGCGGCAGATCGCATGGAGGCTAAGGGCATGGCCTTCCAAGAGCGTGTCTACCAGGGATTTTGCGCCATCGCCGCCGAGGAACCAAACCGCGTAAAGCTCATCGACGCGACCGCGTCCATCGAGGAAGTCTTCGCGCAGACGGTCGAGTGGGTTCGCGCCTACGGCCTCGACATTTCCCAGGACGCCGTCACCGCTGCGCTTGCCCAGGAGGCCGAGTAGCATGGCCCCCGCTCAGGCAAGTCTGCTGGCCAAGCTCGACACCCAAGAGCGCGTGCGCGACTTTTTGACCAATGCCGTCGCCAGCGGTCGCGCATCGCACGCCTACCTGTTTTTGGGCGCGCCCGGCGCGGGCAAGCTCGACGCCGCGTGGGCGCTCGCCCAAGCCTTCCTGTGCGAGCAGGATGGCTGCGGCTCATGCGATAGCTGCGTGCGCGTCGCCCGCCATACGCACCCCGACGTGCACTATTACACGCCCGAGAGCGCCACGGGCTACCTCATCGCCCAGACCCGCGAGCTGCTCGATGACGTGCCTCTGGCGCCCATCCGTGCCAAGGCCAAGGTCTACATCATCGACCGTGCCGAGCAACTGCGCGCCAACACCGCCAACGCGCTGCTCAAGACACTCGAGGAGCCGCCCGAGGGCGTTATGTTCATCCTGCTGGGCACCTCGGCAGACGTGATGTTGCCCACCATCGTGAGCCGCTGCCAGTGCGTGCCGTTTCGGCTGGTATCGCCTGCCGTCGCCGCGCGTGCCGTGAGCCGCGCTACCGGTCAGGATATCGCGCGTTGTCGCATAGCTGTTGCCGTGGCGGGGAGCCCAACGCGCGGCATCGAGTTCCTCAAGAGCGCCGAGCGCCAGGACGCCCGTCGCCAGATGGTCCGTGCCATCGACTCGCTCATCGCCGCCGACGAGGCCGATGTGCTCAGTCGCGCCAAGTCGCTCATCGTCGCCGTCAAGGCGCCGCTCGCCGAGGTCAAGTCCACACAGGAAAAGGTGCTCGAGCAAAATGCCGACTACCTGTCGCGTGGAGCATTGAAGCAGCTTGAGGACCGCAACAAGCGCGAACTCAACGCGCGCGAGCGTTCGGGTATCATGGAAGCGCTGGCGAGCGCGCGGACGCTCATGCGCGACGTGCTGCTGACGCTTCAGGATGAGGCGACAGACGTTGTGAACGAGGACGCGCGTGACACGATCGGGCGGCTTGCCGCGGCGACGAATGTTGCGGGTGCCACCCAGGCGCTCGAGGCGGTTGCCACCGCTGAGCGCAACATCGCCAGAAACGTTACTCCCCAGCTGGCCATCGAGGTCATGCTGTTCGATATCAGGAAGGCACTGAAATGCCGTTAGTCGTACCCGTTAAGTTTACCTACGCCTCGCGCGACCTGTGGTTCGACCCACAGGATCTGGATATCCTCGAGGCCGATTATGCCATTTGCTCCACCGAGCGCGGAACCGAGATCGGCCTGGTCACGGCCGATCCCTTTGAGGTGCCGCAAGACGAGATCGGTCAGCCGCTCAAGCCCGTGCTGCGCGTGGCGAGCGACATCGACCTGCAGCTTGCCGACGACCTGGCCATCCAGGGCGACGAAGCCATGGTCGACTTCCGCCGTCTGGTCAAAGAGCTCGACCTCGAGATGAAGCCGGTGGGCGTCGAGTACCTGTTTGGCGGCGAGAAGGCCGTGTTCTACTTTGCGGCCGAGGAGCGCGTCGATTTTCGCCAGCTCGTCAAGGATCTGTCCTCGACGCTGCACATTCGCGTCGACATGCGCCAGATCGGCGTGCGCGACGAGACCCGCCTGGTGGGTGGCTATGCCCAATGCGGGCAGGAGCTCTGCTGCACGCGCTTTGGCGGACAGTTTGAGCCCGTCTCGATTCGCATGGCAAAAGAGCAGGACCTGCCGCTCAACTCGTCCAAGATTAGCGGCGTCTGCGGCCGCCTGATGTGCTGCCTGCGCTACGAGTTCGAGGCGTACAAGGACTTTAAGAGCCGCGCGCCCAAAAAGAAGACGCTTATCGATACGCCGCTTGGCAAGGCGCGCATCCAGGAATATGACACGCCGCGTGAGCAGCTGGTGTTGCGCCTGGAGAACGGCAAAGTCTTTAAGGTCAACCTGGCCGACATGACCTGCTCTGAGGGCTGCAAAAAGAAGGCCGCCGAGCAGGGCTGCAACTGCCGCCCCGACTGCGTGACGCGCGATGTGCTCGAGCGTATCGAGTCGCCCGAGATGCGCCTGGCGCTTATGGAGCTCGACCGCGAGAACGGCGTCGACGTGGGCGATGGCCTGTCGAGTGCCGACCGTCTGGCCGGCACGTCGATGCCCAAGCGCCGTCGCCGCGATGCCGAATCCGATGCTCGCTCCGGTCAGGGCCAGGGCGAGGGCCGTGGCCGCGGAAAGGGCCGTGGCAAGGCCGAGGCGCTCGAGGCCGAGGGGGCGGCCGATGGCCGTCGCCGCCGCAAGCGCACGGCGTCCGTCGACAATGGCGAGACCGCGGGCAAGAACGCTTCCCGCGAGCGCGAGGCTCACCAGCCCCAGCAGCAAAACCGCGGCGGTGGCATGAACCCCACGCGCCGTCGCCGCCGTCACCTGTCGAGCGAGGAGCGCGAGGACGCCTTCCGCGCCGCAGCTGCTCGCGAGGCCGGTGCCGCTTCCAAGGGCGCCTCGGCCTCCGATGCGCCTGTCGACAAGGGCGGCAAGTCACGTGGCGAGGAGGAGCGCGCGCCGCGTCCGCGCCGTCGCCATTCCTCGGGCGCGCAGCAGAAGCCCTCAGTGCCCTCCGTGGCCGATCAGGTCTCGGATGGCGAGGTCAAGGTCACGCGCCGTCGTCCCGGGGATGGAGGGGGAGCGGCTGCCAAGGCTTCGCGTGGCGCCGCTCGCGACGAGCGCGAGCCGCGCGAGAATCGCGGTGGCGAGGGCTCGGCCGACCAGGGTCAAAAGCGCCGTCGCCGTCGCCGTTCCCGCAAGCCGCGCCAGGATGGTGGCGAGGGCTCGACCCCGTCTTCGTCCGCACCACA
>OIEB01000427.1_pt1 | contig 16835 bp, 12 predicted proteins | sample 1581711 | NCBI WGS metagenome assembly OIEB01 (sample SAMEA3882549, study PRJEB24775) | human gut metagenome | biome: human-associated habitat; feature: intestine environment; material: feces | place: Netherlands | collected 2009/2010 | reverse complement strand
AAGAAGGTGGCAGCCTCTGAAGTGCAGATGGAAAAAGATCCGGAATCTATGAGCGAGAAGGAATTAGAGAAACTGATCAAAGAACTGGAAAAACAGATGAAGAAAGCAGCGGCAGACCTGAACTTTGAGGCGGCAGCAGAACTCAGAGATAAGTTAATTGAGCTTAAAAAGACACTGCAGGAAATAAAGATATAGAAAAAGGAGAGTATATACTCACATGTCACAGGAAAAAGATTCAAGACAATATATCAAAATCAGAGGAGCCAATGAGCATAATCTGAAGAATATAGATGTAGATATACCAAGAGACAAGCTGGTAGTTCTGACTGGACTCAGTGGTTCGGGAAAATCATCGTTGGCATTTGATACAATCTATGCGGAAGGGCAGAGAAGATACATGGAATCCCTGTCCTCTTATGCAAGACAGTTCTTGGGACAGATGGAAAAGCCGGACGTAGAAAGCATCGAGGGGCTTTCCCCGGCGATTTCCATTGACCAGAAATCTACGAACCGTAACCCAAGATCCACCGTAGGAACCGTAACGGAAATCTATGATTATTTCCGTTTATTATACGCAAGAGTCGGAATACCGCACTGTCCGAAATGTGGCCGCGAGATCAAAAAGCAGACGGTTGACCAAATGGTAGAACAAATCATGGGAATGCCGGAGAGAACTAAGATCCAGCTTCTGGCCCCGGTTGTAAGAGGAAGAAAAGGAACCCATGCCAAATTACTGGATCGTGCCAAGAAGAGCGGTTATGTCCGCGTCAAAATTGACGGTAATATGTACGAACTTTCAGAAGAGATTAAGCTGGATAAGAATATCAAACACAATATTGAAATTGTGGTAGACCGTCTGGTAGTAAAAGAAGGCATCGAACAGCGTCTGACCGACTCCATTGAAAATGTACTGAATCTGGCAGAGGGACTGATGACCGTAGATGTGATCGGCGGAGAGCCGGTTCAGTTCAGTGAAAGTTTTTCATGCCCGGACTGCGGAATCAGTATCGAAGAGATTGAACCGAGAAGCTTTTCGTTCAACAATCCATTTGGAGCGTGCCCGGAATGTTTCGGACTTGGATATAAGATGGAATTTGATGAGGATCTGATGATCCCGGACAAACGTCTCAGCATCAGCGAAGGTGCCATTGCAGTTATGGGATGGCAGTCCTGCACAGACAAAAAAAGCTTCACTTATGCAATTTTGGATGCATTAAGCAAAGAATACGATTTTTCGCTGGACACTCCATTTGAAGACTATCCGAAAGAAATTCACGATGTTCTGCTTCATGGAACGAATGGAAAAGAAGTCAAAGTATATTATAAGGGACAGCGTGGAGAAGGTGTCTACGATGTTGCGTTTGAAGGATTGATCAAGAATGTAGAACGCCGTTACCGGGAGACTGGTTCGGAAACTATGAAAGCGGAATATGAAGAATTCATGAATATTACACCGTGTCATGCCTGCAAGGGACAGCGTCTGAAGCCGGGAGCACTGGCTGTTACGGTAGGAGATAAGAATATTGCAGAACTGACAGGAATGTCGATCGAGAAACTGCAGGCATTTCTGAAAGAACTGAAGCTAACGAATCATCAGATGCTGATCGGCGGACAGATCCTGAAAGAGATCAATTCCAGAATCCAGTTTCTGATGGATGTCGGACTGAACTATCTGACACTTGGAAGAGCAACTGGAACACTGTCCGGCGGAGAAGCACAGAGAATTCGTCTGGCGACTCAGATCGGTTCCGGACTGGTAGGTGTAGCATATATTCTGGATGAGCCAAGTATCGGTCTGCATCAGAGAGACAATGATAAATTACTTGGCACATTGAAACATTTGCGTGACCTTGGTAATTCCGTAATCGTAGTCGAGCATGATGAGGATACGATGAGAGAAGCGGATTTTATTGTGGATATCGGTCCGGGCGCGGGAGAGCACGGCGGCGAAGTGGTTGCAACGGGAAATGCAGAAGAAATCATGCAGAATGAAAAATCTGTAACCGGAGCCTATCTGAGCGGAAGAATCAAGATTCCGGTTCCGGAGACAAGAAGAGAACCAACCGGATGGTTGAAAGTACTCGGAGCACAGGAAAATAACCTGAAGAACATTGATGTCAGCTTCCCGCTTGGCGTAATGACCTGTGTAACGGGTGTGTCCGGATCGGGAAAAAGTTCGCTGGTGAATCAGATCCTTTACAAGCGTCTGGCAAGAGACCTGAATCGTGCAAGAACCATTCCGGGCAAACATAAAGGCATCGAAGGACTGGATCAATTAGATAAAGTTATCAATATCGACCAGTCTCCGATCGGACGTACGCCTAGATCTAACCCGGCAACCTATACGGGAGTATTCGACCTCATAAGAGATCTGTTCGCAGCAACACCGGATGCGAAGGCAAGAGGTTATAAAAAAGGAAGATTCAGCTTTAATGTCAAAGGAGGACGCTGCGAAGCCTGCAGCGGAGACGGAATCATCAAGATCGAGATGCATTTCTTGCCGGATGTCTACGTTCCATGTGAAGTATGTAAGGGAAAACGTTATAACAGAGAGACTCTGGAAGTAAAATATAAAGGCAAAAGCATTTATGATGTGCTGGATATGACAGTAGAAGAAGCTATGCATTTCTTCGAAAATGTACCAAGCATCCGCAGAAAGATGGAGACTTTATATGATGTCGGACTTTCTTATATCCGTCTGGGACAGCCGTCCACGACGCTGTCCGGAGGAGAAGCACAGCGTATCAAGCTGGCAACGGAACTGAGTAAGAGAAGTACAGGAAAGACAATCTATATTCTGGATGAGCCGACGACAGGACTGCATTTTGCTGATGTGCATAAGCTGACAGAGATTCTGCACAGACTGACAGCTGATGGTAATACGGTTATTGTGATAGAGCATAATCTGGATGTTATAAAAACTGCAGATTATATTATCGATATCGGACCGGAAGGCGGTGACAAAGGTGGAACCGTGATCGCAAGCGGGACACCGGAAGAGGTAGCAGAAAGTCCTGTGTCTTATACAGGAAAGTATATAAAACCGATGTTAGGAAGGTAGAAATATGACATTTTGTTCATCTCTTCGGGCAGATTCGTCATATTGTAATATTTATGTAAAAAGCTTCACAAAGATTTAAGCAAAATGGGTCTTTTTATTTTAAATAATTTTGATTATAATGGGAACATGCTCAAAAATAGCATGCGTATGATCATATCTTACAAAAGATAATGATATAGACAGCTTGATGAAGGGAGAATTGGGAATGTCAGTAGATCTTGGAATTGATTTGGGAACAGCCAGTGTATTAGTATATGTAAAAGGAAAAGGTGTTATATTAAAGGAGCCTTCTGTCGTAGCTTATGACAGAGATACAAATGCGATAAAAGCAATCGGAGAGGAAGCAAGAATGATGCTTGGAAGAACTCCGGGAAATATTGTAGCGGTAAGACCATTAAGACAGGGTGTTATTTCAGATTATACAGTAACTGAAAAAATGATTAAATATTTCGTGCAGAAGGCATTAGGTAAGAGAACCTTCAAAAAGCCTAGAATCAGTATCTGTGTCCCAAGTGGTGTAACAGAAGTGGAACGTAAGGCAGTTGAGGAGGCTACTTATGCAGCTGGTGCAAGAGAAGTTCATCTGATTGAAGAGCCGGTTGCAGCAGCTATCGGTGCAGGAATCGATATTTCAAAACCTTGCGGTAATATGATTGTTGATATCGGGGGAGGAACATCAGATATTGCGGTAATTTCTCTTGGAGGAACTGTTGTAAATACATCACTTAAGATCGCAGGTGATGATTTCGATGAGGCAATTGTGCGTTATATGAGAAAGAAGCATAATCTTCTGATCGGTGAAAGAACCGCAGAGGATATTAAGATTAAAATCGGTACAACTTATCCGTTGATTGAAGATGAGACTTTGGAAGTCAGAGGAAGAAATCTTGTAACAGGACTTCCAAAGACTGTTACGGTAACATCAACAGAGACAGAAGAAGCACTTCGAGAGACTACCGGACAGATTGTAGAAGCCGTAATCAGTGTGTTAGAGAGAACTCCACCGGAGCTTTCCGCTGATATTCTTGACAGAGGAATTATGCTGACGGGAGGCGGATCCATGCTGCGTGGTATGGAAGAGCTGATCGAGGAAAAGACAGGTATTAATACTATGACAGCGGATGATCCAATGAAAGTTGTAGCAATCGGTACTGGAGAATATGTAGAATTTATGGGCGAAAGAAAAGGTATCTAGAAAACCAGGGTGAATAAAATCGAATGGAAGAGATTAAAGGATACGTAGAACATATCGTTTACAGAAATGAAGATAACGGATATACAGTATTCCATCTGAATAATTCGGATGGAGAGGTTACCTGTGTCGGAAATTTTCATTTTATAGAAGAAGGAGAATTATTAAGATTGACAGGAGGCTATACAACACATAAGATGTATGGCCTTCAATTCGCTGTGGAAGAATCGGAAGTATGTGAACCGGAGGATCTGATATCAATTGAAAGATATTTAGGATCCGGAGCGATAAAAGGAATCGGAGCCGCGCTGGCGGGAAAAATTGTCAAGAAATTTAAAGAAAATACTTTTCGGATCATAGAAGAAGAGCCGGAGAGACTGGCGGAAATCAAGGGAATCAGCGAACGGAAAGCAAGAGAGATTGCTTCTCAGGTGGAAGAAAAGAAAGATATGCGTCAGGCGATGATCTATCTGCAGAAGTTTGGAATTTCAACGACGCTTGCGGCGAAAATCTATCAGCATTATGGCCGTAACGTTTATCGCACGATTGAGGAGAATCCGTATCAGCTGGCGGATCATGTTCCGGGGGTTGGATTTAAGACTGCTGATGAGATTGCGGCAAAGATTGGAATCCACACAGATTCAGATTTTCGTATACGAAGTGGGATTTTTTATACATTGCAGCAGAGCGTGAATGATGGACATATTTATTTGTATCAGGAAGCACTGTTAAGAGAGACCAGTGAATTGCTTGGTGTTCAGATTCAGGATATGGAACAGTACCTGATGGATCTTGTGATGGAAAAAAAGATTGTTATGAAGCCGTCGGAGCAGGGAATGAGGATATATACGTCTCATTACTATTATATGGAATTAAATACAGCAAAAATGCTGCATGATCTTAATCTTGATTTTGAAATTGCAGATGCTAACTTAATACGCCGGATTAATAAAATCGAAAAAAATACAGAGTTGTATCTGGATGATATGCAAAAGACTGCTGTAATGGAAGCAGTAAGGCATGGTCTGATGATCCTGACAGGGGGACCTGGTACCGGTAAGACGACTACGATCAATGCTATGATACATTTTTTTGAAAGTGAAGGACTGGATATTTACCTGGCCGCACCGACAGGAAGGGCAGCAAAAAGAATGACTGAGGCAACCGGCTGTGAAGCACAGACGATACACCGTCTTCTGGAAGTGTCAGGAAATCCGGATGATGAGACAATCGGGGGCTTCCAGCGGAATGCAGAAAATCCACTGGAAGCAGATGTAGTTATCATTGATGAGATGTCGATGGTAGATCTGCCGCTTATGTATGCACTTCTGAATGCTATCGTACCCGGAACACGTGTGATCCTGGTGGGGGATGTGAACCAGCTTCCAAGTGTAGGACCGGGAAGTGTACTGAAAGATATCATTTCTTCGGAGTGCTTTTCGGTTGTAAAACTGACGAAGATATTCAGACAGGCCGGAGAAAGTGATATTATTGTGAATGCGCATAAGATCAACCGGGGAGAACCGGTTGTTCTGGACAATAAAAGTATGGATTTCTTCTTCTTAAAACGTGACGATACGAATATGATCATCAGCAATATTATTACATTGATCCAGAAGAAACTTCCAAAGTTTGTGAATGCGAAAGAAGCGGATATTCAGGTTCTGACACCGATGCGAAAAGGACTGTTGGGGGTAGAGAGAATCAATAAGATATTACAGGAATATCTGAATCCGCCGAAACCTGGAAAACAGGAAAAAGAATACGGAGATCACCTGTTTCGTGAGGGGGACAAGGTGATGCAGATTAAGAATAATTATCAGCTTGAATGGGAAATTTCTACCCGCTATGGAATGACGATCGATAAGGGAATCGGTGTCTTTAACGGCGATATGGGAATCATACGTAAAATTAATACATATGAGGAAACGGTTACTGTTGAGTATGATGAAAAGAAGCTGGTAAAGTATCCGTATAATCTGCTGGATGAATTGGAACTGGCTTATGCTATAACGATTCATAAAGCCCAGGGAAGCGAATATCCGGCGGTTATTATCCCTTTGTTACAGGGACCAAGACAGCTATATTACAGAAATCTGCTTTATACGGCTGTTACAAGAGCAAGAAAGTGTGTTACAGTGATTGGAAATGAAAGTGTATTTCAGGAAATGATACATAATACGAATCAACAGAACCGTAATACGAGTCTTGCAGAGCGAATCCGGGAATTAAATGAATCATAAAAAAATCAATAAGATTAAAGAATCAATCATATCTTTGCTCTGGCCGGAAGTTTGTCCATTCTGCCAAAAAGTATGCAGAGACGGCATCTGCAAAGAATGCAGAAAGAAGCTGGAACTAGTGAAAGTCAGAGAACCAAGGTGTATGCAATGTGGAAAACAGATCCGTAGTGTAGAGCAGGAATACTGTTATGACTGCATGCATACACATCATTATTATGAACGGGGATTGAGTTTGTGGAACCACAAAAACCCCGTAAATCAGTCTGTTTATCAATTTAAGTACCATAACCAAAGAAGATACGGAATATTATATAGTCAGGAACTTGTAAAAGAATTCCAAAAAGAAATAGAAAGATGGAGGCCGGATATTATTATGCCGGTACCGTTGCATCCTTCAAGAAAGAGAAAAAGAGGATATAATCAGGCACAGATACTTGCAGAAGAAATAGGAAAAATCCTGGAAATCCCGGTGGACAGTAAAAGTCTGATAAGAACCAGAAAGACCAGTCCGCAGAAAAAACTAGGTCACCAGGAAAGAAAAAAGAATCTGAAGCACGCATTTGCAGTGAAACATACATTTCAGGCAGTAAAGAGAGTGTTGTTGGTTGATGACATTTATACAACGGGAAATACAATTGATGCAGTGTCAAATGTATTGAAACAGAAAGGTGTAGAGAATGTTTACTTTTTAACCATAAGTATTGGACAAGGGTACTGAGATTTGTTATACTTAAAATGATGTTTTAATGGAATTAATATCATGTTGAGGTGGATATATGTTAGATGAGAGAAAAGTAAAATTAATGATAAAACTTGCTCTCTATGAAGAGACACATGGAAAAGAAGATTTTAAGATCAGCTCTTATTATAGAAAAGACTATGCAAGTCTGCATGTTATCTATGCATTCTTAAGTGTATCGGTTGGATATGTATGTCTGGTAGGCGTGTTGTTACTTGCCGGCGTGGAGAATATTATGGGTAATCTGTCAAATGGATTGATCATATTTTTATTTTTAATCATTTTGGCAGGTTATGTGGGTGTTGTGATTGTGTATTGCGGAATTGCCAGTCATATATATAATGAAAAACATAAAAAAGCAAGAAAAAGGGTAAAAAGATATAATCATAATCTGATCCAATTGCTGAAGATGTATGAAAAGGAGAAAAGATAGATGGATAATATATATGTAATACGGGGAAGAATAGAAGAACTCTATGGAAAACATTCTAAATTATTTGACAAGGCTTTTCAGTTCATACTTGCAATGATCACATTTTCGATGATCAATCAGAATACCGGATTCATGAAGTCGTTATCATCACCGGTAATTTCTCTGGCACTGGCTGTAGTTGCTACATTTCTGCCTCCGATGGTGATTGTTGTGATAGCAGCGGTATTAGTTCTTGCACATACGCTGGCAGCGTCGATAGGAATATTTGCTGTATCGGCAATGATTTTCCTGATCATGTATATTTTCTATATCAGACTGGCACCAAAGATGGCGTTTGTTGTACTTCTTACACCGATTGCATTTGTTCTGAAAATACCATTTCTGGTACCTGTTGCGTGTGCACTGATATATACACCGGTAAGTCTGGTGCCGATGAGTTGCGGAACAGTTGTGTTTTATATGGTGGAATATCTTAAAAAGACAAGTTCGGCATCAAAAGCATCAGGAAGTAAAGCGATGCTTTCTGAGATTACAACTTATGTACAGAAAGTATTCCAGAATAAGGAAATGTGGATTTACATTGTAGCGTTTATTATAGGATTTTTTGTGGTTTATACAATCCGCAGACGTGAACTGGATCACGCATGGAAAATTGGGATTATAGCAGGAGCAATTGCTGATGTAGTGGTAACGGCAATGGGAAGCATTGCACTTGGAGTGGAGATATCATATGGATCTCTGATCTTCGGAAATATTCTTGCGGCAATTGTTGGAATGATATTAGAACTGTTCCTTTTCTCTGTTGATTATGCAAGAAGTGAACGGTTACAGTTTGAAGATGATGAATATTATTATTATGTAAAAGCAATACCAAAGGTGGCAGTAACAACTCCGGAGAAGACGGTGAAAAAGATCAATGAAAGACAGGAAACAGAGATTATTGATGCAGAAGCAGTAAAACGTCTTTCACAGGATGTTACGGAAGAGACTAAGGCAATCAGCGTGGAGCCGTCTGCAAATCACAAATTAAGAAAAGAAACATCGAGAAAAACACCATATAATAATTCGGAGTACAGAAGTCCTGCACAGATAAGAGCCAGTCAGGCCAAAAGACATTCACCGAAGAGAGGACCGATGCCGAAGAAACATGATATGAAAGATGTAGATAAGTTACTTTTGACACAAAGCCTTGAAAATGAATTTCATGCAAGTGGAAAGAAAACTGCAAATAAAAGAAAAAGATAGATATAGAATATAGTTGAAATATTTCAGATAAAGAGGAGGTGAGAAGAATGGAACAGGCAGTGGCAGATTTTATAGAAAAATACGGAATAGGTCTGTATATTCCAAAGGTACATGTTACAGATGTGATAGAGGTTTTGATTCTTACATTTCTGATTTATCAGATTATTGTATGGATTAAGAATACGAAAGCATGGATGTTACTTCGGGGAATTATCGTTCTTGCCGGATTTATTCTTCTTGCAGCTATATTTAAAATGCATACCATCCTTTTTATTGCGAGAAATTCGCTGACGGTTATGGCAACCGCTGCGATTGTTGTATTCCAGCCGGAACTTCGAAGAGCGCTGGAAAAACTGGGAGAAAAGCAATTCCTGACGTCGGTTGTGCCTTTTGAGCAGAATCGAGAGATACGTTTCAGTGAGGAAACCAGAGAGAATATTATCAGAGCCTGCTTTGCAATGGGAAAAGTAAAGACAGGAGCGTTGATCGTAGTAGAACAGGCAATTCGACTGACAGAATATGAAAGTACAGGGATTCAGATGGATTGTCTGGTATCCAGTCAGGTGTTGGAGAATATATTTGAACACAATACCCCTCTTCATGACGGAGCAATTATTATCCGTGGTGACAGGATTGTGTCGGCAACATGCTACCTTCCACTTTCTGACAATATGCGTATCAGTAAAGATCTGGGAACAAGGCATCGTGCCGCAGTTGGAATGAGTGAAGTCAGTGATGCTCTGATCATTGCTGTTTCGTAAGAAACGGGAGCTGTATCTGTGGCACAAGGAGGCAAACTGGCGAGAAATATTAATGAAGCGCAGCTTAGGATAAAACTGGAAGAAATCCAGCACAGAAGTAGTGAAACTAACAGAATACGGGCAATGTGGAAAGGATGGCGTGAGCATGCAAAAAAGAATAACTAAGAATCTTACGCTGAAAATACTGGCTTTCCTGATTGCAGTATTTCTGTGGCTGATCGTGGTAAATATAGATGACCCGGTAGACGATAAGACTTTCTCAAATATACCGGTTCAGGTAACTCATGAAGAAGTAATTACAGATAATAATAATACGTATCAGATTGTTGATAATACACAGGAAGTGAATGTAACTGTTACGGCGCAGAGATCCGTATTAGATAAAATTAAGGCAGAAGATATTCAGGCAACTGCCGATATGAAAGAACTGACACTTCGTACACAGGTACCAATCGAAATAACAATCAAAGGTTATGCCGGAAAATATGAGAAAGCGACGGCAAATCCAAGAAATCTGCAGATCCAGATTGATGAGGAAGCAAAAAATAATTTCCCGATTACTCCGACAACAACAGGTACTGTAAGAGGTGGTTATGAAGTAGGAGCATTGAAAGCGGTTCCGGAAAAGGTAACGCTTAGAGGACCAAAACGAATTATCAACAGTATAGCCAAAGTTACCGCCGAAGCAGATGTATCAGGACTTTCGGAAGATGAGACGGTGGAAGCAAAACTGGTTCTGTATGATGCGAATAATAATGTGATTGATCAGACACTTCTGGCAAACAATCTTGGAAAAGAGGGAGTTAGTGTAGAAGTAGAACTTCTTCAGGTTAAAAGTGTTCCGATAGAAGTTGATACGTCAGATGTATCAGCGGCAGAGGGGTATAAACTTGGAAAAATAACGGTAGAGCCGCAGGAAGTTGAGATTACAGGAGATAAAACGACATTAGCAGGAGTTTCCAAAATCAGTATTCCGGCAAGTGCGTTACAGCTGGATAATCTGACACAGAAGACGGACAAAACAATTGATATTTCGTCTTATATTCCAAGTGGTGTGTCTTTGACAGAACAGAATGCGAATAAGGTGGTTGTATCAATTCCGGTACAGCAGCCGGGAGCGAAAACATTTGAAGTATCTACAAATTCTATTGTTGTAAACAATATAGCAGAAGGACTGAGCATTAGTTATGGTTCAACGGTTGATCTTGAGATACAGATAAAAGGACCTGGGGATGCACTGAATTTGTTCTCACCGGCAAAGAAAGTGAGTATTGATCTGAAGAAGTATACCAATGCAGGAACTTATACGGTTCCGGTATCTGTTGAACTTCCGGACGGATGTTCACTGGTGAATAATGTGAATGTAGAAATTATTCTGGAAAAAACAAAACAGAATGATAAGACACAAAATGAAAATAGTAGCAGTGAAGGTCAGACGAAAGAAGATGAGAAAAAGACAGATACAATCAGGTAAACAAAAGAGAATAATCATAAAACAAGTACAGAGGCTTGAAGATGGACGGAATAACAATTAGAAGCGAGGAGAGTACATTATGATCAGACAGAAAGTTACAATAACAAATCCAACAGGGTTACATCTCAGACCGGCAGGAATGTTCTGTAACATAGCAAGTAGATATAAATGCAAAGTAGAGTTTATGTATGATGACGATGTTGCAGCAAATGCAAAGAGCGTTTTAAGTGTTCTCGGAGCATGTGTGAAATCGGGAGATGAGATCGAACTTATTTGCGACGGGGAAGATGAAAAAGAGGCTATGGATGCCATGGTCAGTGCAATCGAAGATGGATTAGGAGAATAAGAGAATATTGGACGGCCTGTGTTTTTACACAGGCCGTTTTAGTATTGCAATGCAATGCCTATTTTATAAATGAACAAGGAGAAAGAAGCAATAATGAAAGATAAAATAAAAAATATACTGGATATAACATTTTGGAAATTTGTATTGGTTGGAATTGTGAATACACTGGTCGGAACAGCTGTAATGTTTGCAGCATATAATGTGTTACATCTGAGCTATTGGATATCCTCGGCATCCAATTATGTTGTGGGGAGTATTGTGAGTTATTTTTTGAATAAGTATTTTACATTTCAGAATAAAGAAAAGTCATGGAAGCAACTGGTTAAGTTTGCGTTAAATATTACGGTCTGTTATCTGGTTGCGTACGGGCTTGCCAAGCCGCTTGTGTCATGGTTTCTTCACGGACAGAGTAAAAGTGTACAGGATAATCTGTCTATGCTAGTTGGAATGGGAGCGTTCGTGGTGTTTAATTATGTGGGACAGAGAGTGATTGTATTTAGAAAATAAGAAAATGTCCGGAAAAGCAAATAAAGATAGTAAGAAAATAAGAATCATGATATAGTAAAATATATAATACAATTTGATGATTTGAGGGGGAAAATATGAAAAGGATAATGACGGTAATGCTGGCTGTCATATATATTACGACAGGTACAATCAGCGTTATGGCAGGAGAACCGGAGAATAACGACGCTCAAAAAAAGGAATCTGTCTCTGATTCAGTGAAAGTGCAGACGAGTGAGAATACAGATGAGGACAGGCCGAAAGAAAATAGTTGGAGATATTTGAATGGTGAATTAATACCACAAGAAGATGATGCGACAAGTAATGCAAGGGCTGTTACAAATGCATGGAAAAAGGTCAATGGACAATTTGTTAACAGTCTTGGAAAACCAATCCCTGGTGCAAAGAAAAAAGGAATGGATATAAGTGAATATCAGGGAACTATTAACTGGGATACGGTAAAAAACAGATCGGATATTGATTTCGTTATTATCCGCTGCAGTTATGGTTCAGGCTATAAAGATCGTAAATGGGAGTACAATGTAAAAGAATGTGAACGATTGGGAATTCCTTATGGGGTATACATATATTCTACAGCAACAACGGTTTCGGCAGTAGAGAAAGAGGCTGAAAATGTTAAGAAAATGTTGGAAGGACACCAGCCGACATACCCCGTTTATTTTGACATGGAAGAGAATTCGGTTCTGAATCTTGGCAGTTCAACAATTGGAAAATTGGCAAATACATTTTGTTCTAAGATATCTGGGGCTGGATATAAAGTTGGAATTTATGCGAGCCTGTATTGGTGGAATAGTATATTGACAGATCGGGTATTTAAGAATGAGTCCTGGTCTAAATGGGTTGCGCAGTATGCATCTTGTCAGTATCAGTCAAAGTATGATATGTGGCAGTGTACGTCTTCGGGAAAAGTAAATGGTGTTAGTACCAATGTAGATATTAACTTCTGGATGTCAGATGAACCGGTGATAAATCAAGATGCAGATCGGGTAATGGTTTCCGATGAGAATATCATTACATATACGTCGCATATACAAAGTTATGGCTGGCAGGAGCCTGTAAATAACGGTTATCAGACAGGAAAGCCGGGTTATGGAAAAAGACTAGAAGCGTTTAAAATAAATGTCGGGGGCGGATATGGAGATCTAGGAGTAAGATATCAGGCATGTATACAGGATGAAGGCTGGAAGCCACTGGCAGAAACAGGGCAGCTCGCAGGAACAGAAGGAAAAAGCAAGTATATTCAGGCTGTGAAAATTAGTTTAACAGGAAGTCAGGCCGAGAATTATGATATATACTATCGTGTATATAGTCAGAACTTTGGCTGGCTGGGATGGACATCCAATGGACAGCCGGCTGGAAGCCAGGGATATGAAAAACGAATTGAGGCATTACAAATTGCTGTCTTACCAAAAGGAGCAACGATACCCGGAACAACAGATAATTCGTATAAGACTACAGGAAAGAAAGTAGAATATAGAACATACGTAGAAAAACAAGGATGGAAGAAATACAGTGCGGATGGTGAACAGAGCGGTACAATTGGTCAGGCAAGAGCGGTTCAGGGATTAGCTGTCAGAGTAAATGATACACAATATAGTGGAAATATAGTATATGATACGTATATGCAAAGTTATGGCTGGATGGGAGAAAAAGCCAATAATACAGCAGCAGGTATATTAAATGGCGGAAAGAGAATGGAAGCTATAAAGCTGCATCTCACAGGAGAACTTGCGGAAAAGTATGATATTTACTACAGAGTGCATACACAGACATTTGGCTGGCTTGACTGGGCGAAAAACGGAGAACCATCCGGAACAAAAGATTATGCAAAACGAATCGAGGCGGTTCAGGTTAAAGTGGTTCCAAAGGGAAATCCTGCTCCGGGAGCAACATCTATAGCTTTTAAGGAAGCAAAAATAGCTTACAAAACGCATGTACAGACCTATGGATGGATGAGTAAGGTACATGATGGTGAGACGGCCGGAACAAGTGGAAAAGCCAAGAGGATGGAAGCACTGAATATAGCAATGGTAGATTCCAGTTATAATAAGGAAATTTCATATAGAACGCATGTACAGACCTACGGATGGCAAAAGTGGGTTAATGGCGGAAAAAACAGCGGAACAGAGGGAAAAGCTAAGAGACTTGAAGCAATACAGATTGAATTGAAAGATTCGCTGGCAGATCAGTATGATATATATTACCGGGTGCATGCGCAGACGTATGGCTGGCTTGGCTGGGCAAAGAACGGAGAAAAGGCCGGAACGGAAGGTCTTGCGAAAAGATTGGAAGCTGTTCAGATCGTACTGGTGGAAAAAGGTGGAGCAGCACCTGGAAGTACAGAAAAAACATTTATAAAGAAGTAAGATAGAGAGCTTTAGTATATGAAAGAAAAGTCATTTGAAGTATGAAGTATCCATATTTCAAATGACTTTTTCTGTTGCAATAAAGGATTTCGCTTGTTATGGAACTGTGTTATAATTAGGAAAAATGAAGAAAGGGAGGAAGAAAATTTGAAAAGTAAAAAAAGATTCATTGCCTGCATATGTATTATGAGTATGATACTTTCCGGAATAAGTGTATCTGCAGCCAATGATGCGGCTACTGAAGAAGGACAATCGATGGAAAGTAGTCAGACGGATCAGAACCAGCAACAGATGAATGACGAAGCTGATCAGGAAATAAACCAGGAAATAGATGGAACACAGGAACAAAGTGAATTAACAGAGAATCCTGATACACCCGAAAATACCACAGGTGAAAGAACCGTTGTAAGTGTAGATGGAAACGGAAATGTATTCGATGTTGAAGAAGAAACGGATGGAGTAGTAAAAGAAGATTTATCTAATAAGGCAAGAGCTGCGGCAACCTATATTGTAAATTTCCGGGCGAATGCAGCAGGTGCTTCGGTTGGAAATAATACTACAGAATACAAAGAATACAGTACGAACGCCGCAGGTTACTGCTATGGTGGAGCGGGAGCTGATGCAGCATATCTGGGCACTGAAAACGGAAAAGTGAAATTTATGCAAAGTGGTGTTGTAGGATTAGTAGACCAGTCCAAAGTTCAGGTTGTTAATTTGAATTCAGCAAAAAGTTATAGCAACTATTATGCAGATGGTTCTTCTATTATCCATAGAATCTGTATGGATATGACGACACCGGGTTATGGCGGATCAGTTAATGTGGGACCACAACAGTCTTATATGAAGACGGGGACCACATATTACAGCTATGACGGACATTATTTTTATACTAATTACGTGACAATGTTATCTGATTACAAGAGTAACACAAGAAAAAATTCTATTAACCCCAATAACCCGTATTATAATTATTATCAATATCTTCCGCTGCGTGGAAAGTCATCGTATTCTGCAAATGAACTTTCTACAATTATTAATAAACATGCTCAGAGCAGCTCAAAAATGTATAATAAAGGGGCGGCATTTGTAAATAATCAAAATTCATATGGAGTAAATGCATTGCTCATGACAGGTGTAGGTGCGTTGGAAAGTGCTTGGGGAACAAGCAGTATTGCAAAGCAAAAAAATAATTTGTTTGGACTGAATGCAGTCGATACATCGCCTGGCCAGAGTGCGAATACATTTTCAAGTGTGGATGTATGCATAAAAGATTTTGCAGAAACTTATATGTCAAAACAATATTTAAGAGCCGGATGGGCTTATTATCACGGAGGCTTTTTAGGAGATAAAGCGAGTGGTATTAATGTAAGCTACGCATCAGATCCTTATTGGGGTGAAAAAATTGCCGCTCTTGCATGGAAGATGGACAGTGAGGGCGGAAAGAAAGATCAAAATAAATATTCGATAGGTATTAAGGACACTGTGTCAACAGCACATACAACATTAAATGTACGAAAAGAGGCAAGTACTTCTGCTACAAGTCTGTATAATACGGGAACTTCCTCCAATTATGCATTTCTGATATTGGGAGAATCCGGAGATTTTTATAAAGTGCAGAGTGATCCGGTGTTAAAAGCGGATAGAGGAGGAATTGAAAGTACTTCCGGAAAATATAATTCATCTTCTATGTATGCTTATGCAAGTAAGCAATATATTAAAAAGATTAATACAGGTACCTCTGGATTAAATGGAGGAAACACAATACCAGACACTAAGAAAACGGGAGTAATTTATAGCACACATATACAGTCAGACGGCTGGCAGGCGTCTAAAGCCAATGGCGAAATATCTGGAACAACAGGTGAAGCAAAACGAATAGAAGCGATAAAGATTCAGCTTTCTAATATTGGTTATACCGGTTCAGTCCAATACAGTACACATGTGCAGTCAAATGGCTGGAAAAACTGGGTATCGGATGGTACGATCGGTGGAACGACGGGCGAAGCAAAACGCATGGAGGCAATTCGTATCCGTCTGACGGGTGAAGCAGCAAATCATTATGATATTTATTATCGTGTACATACGCAGACATATGGCTGGCTTGACTGGGCAAAAAATGGTGAAATTGCGGGTACAACAGACGGTGCAAGGCGAATGGAGGCAATACAGATAAAATTGGTTTCAAAAGGAAGCCAGGCACCTGGCAGTACGGTACAGGCATATGTACAACCATTAACACAGTACTCGGCACATTTGCAAACATATGGATGGAAAGAAAGTGTATATGGAGGTGGCTATGCAGGGACGACAGGCGAAGCAAAACGTATGGAAGCTTTCAGACTGAAATTGACAGACCAGAAATACTCAGGTGAAATTAAGTATCGGGCGCATGTTCAAAGTAGTGGCTGGCAAGACTGGAAAACGAATAATGCAGTAGCAGGTACGGTTGG
>OIEB01000406.1_pt1 | contig 17612 bp, 17 predicted proteins | sample 1581711 | NCBI WGS metagenome assembly OIEB01 (sample SAMEA3882549, study PRJEB24775) | human gut metagenome | biome: human-associated habitat; feature: intestine environment; material: feces | place: Netherlands | collected 2009/2010 | reverse complement strand
CTTTTTCCGGTACATTGCTGACCGGTTTTGCCGGCTTCTTGATTCCGCTTAAGGTACTTGTTGTATTCTGTACCGGCACGGAGTTCTGCATCGGCATGGAATTCTGCACCGGTGTCGGTGTTACCTGTGGTCTTGCCGTAAAACTCTGTGCAGTCGGTCTTGCGGTTGGTGTTGATGTTGTCTGATATTTTAAATCCGGCATAATCTTATTACCTGTCGGCTTTGTCTCAAGTCCTGTTGCAATAACTGTAATCGTTGCCTCATCTGTCATTGTCTCATCATATTTTGCACCAAAGATGATATTTGCATTATCGCCTGCTAAATCCTGAACATAGCTTGCTGCGTCATTTGCATCCATCAGGGAAATATCTCCCGAAATATTGATGATGACGTGGGATGCTCCGGTAATAGTTGTCTCTAATAATGGACTCGCTACTGCTAATTTCACTGCCTCAATGGCTTTTTCATCGCCTTTAGCAGAACCGATACCGATATGTGCCATACCTTTATCTCGCATAACGGTCTGAACATCCGCGAAATCTAAGTTGATCAATGCTGGAAGATTGATCAGGTCTGTGATTCCCTGTACGGACTGCTGTAATACTTCATCCGCCTTCTTCAATGCATCCGGCATTGTAGTTCTGCGATCTACGATCTCTAATAATTTATCATTCGGAATGACGATCAGTGTATCCACTGCCTCTTTTAACTTCTCAATTCCGGAAAGTGCATTGACCATACGCGCTTTTGCCTCAAATTTAAAAGGCTTTGTTACAACACCAACGGTCAGAATGTCCATTTCTTTTGCGATCTTCGCTACAACAGGAGCTGCTCCGGTTCCTGTTCCACCGCCCATGCCACAGGTTACGAATACCATATCCGCACCTTTGATCGCGTTCGTTAAATCCTCCACACTCTCTTCCGATTTCCGGCTGTGCTCCGGCTCCGAGACCTTTGGTCAGCTTCTCACCAATCTGGATCAGTGTCGGTGCTTTACATAACATCAAAGCCTGCTTGTCCGTATTGACCCCAATGAACTCTACCCCACCGATATTCTCATCAATCATTCTATTTACAGCATTATTTCCAGCTCCTCCTACACCAATTACAATAATTTTTGCACTGGAATCTGCTTCTGTCGTCATAATCTCTAACAAGGTTCTTCCTCCTTTTTCCTTTCTGGGATTTATCTAAATAAAATGAAACTATCTCTCTTCGTATGTAACGATTCCCATTCGGAATATACACATACAAATATAATATAATTTTTCGTTGAATTAATCAACTACAAATTCTATTTTTTTATTACTATTTTTTTACTGCACTGGCAGTTCTCCATTTTAGGAACCATTACTCTTTTCAAATGGCACATCCGTATTTTCCTCTGACCAGTTTTCCATATGAAGCGTACCGCTCATATCCTTTAACTGTGGAAATATGACGGAAAGTGTTTCCATTTTTGCACTCAGATTCTGACTATTTCCCATATTTACGGTAACTTTTTCATATTCTAACATAATATTGGAATATTCATCACAATGGATTGTCTGCGGCATCATTTTATATTTGCTAAGCCCCTGTGTCAGACTGAGCATTGCTTTTAACAAGGACTTCTTCTTAACGGGAATTTTTTCGCCAACCGAAACTTTACTGCATTCTAATCCGGTCACTTCCATCATTCCTTCTAACTTCCTTGAAGAAGTCTCCACCACTACACCGTCTTTGTTAAAATAGGCATTCTGCCCCATTGCCGGGACATAGAGATAACCGGCAATCTTTTTTTCTCTGACTTTGATACTCAAACTATGCGGACCTTTGATGCGCACCTCCGGCTGCTGTAAAAACGGCATTTCCTCCGCATCCTTAAATTTGTATTTTAAAAATACATACAGGGTATTCCACGAGTAGTCATCATTTAATACCCATTGGCGGATGGTTTCATCCGGATACAGATCCGTTCCCTCTACCTGCACCTGTTTCACGGTAAAACCCTTATACGCAACCACTCCAAGCGCAGCTAATAATATAAGGATGATCAGTATCAGCAGGAAATTTATTCTTTTTTCGCCTTTTTCGCTCTTCTCTCTTTTTCTCATAAATCCTCCGGTCCATCTAACCGGATTCCTCTTGACACACTAAGTGCCAATCCCATCTCGGAAAGCAGAAACAGAACCGATGTACCTCCATAACTGATAAACGGCAGTGTAATACCTGTATTTGGAATAGAATTTGTTACAACTGCGATATTTAAAATAACCTGAATGGAAATATGTGCCATGATACCTACCACAAGCAGTGCTCCATACAGATCCGGAGCATTATTGGCAATTACCATAAATCTCCACAGCATCAGTAAAAACAAAAGAATGACACAGACTGCACCAAACAGTCCTAACTCTTCGCAAATGATGGAAAAGATCATATCATTCTGTGCTTCCGGCAAGAATCCGAGCTTTTGCATACTCTCACCGAGACCTTTTCCAAACAGTTTACCGGAACCGATCGCATAGAGCCCCTGTAATGTCTGGTAACCCTTTTCGTAATCCTCCGGGTTCAGCCAGATCTTGATACGCTCTGCACGGTATCTCTCTAAATAGATAAAGATACTTCCAAACGCGATTCCGAGTCCTCCTAACGCGAAAAACTGTGCATATTTCGGACTTGCCACAAAGGACATCACAACGGCAATCCCCAACAGAATGATTGCCGTACTTAGGTTGTTATATGCAATGACACCGACGATCGGCACTACGATCAGAAGTACCTTGATCACCGTCTGAAACTTTTTCATCTGCTTGGGCATGCGGCTGATCAGCACTGCTAAGAACAGTATGACCGCTATCTTTGCAAACTCTGACGGCTGAAAAGACAATGGTCCTAATTTCAGCCACCTCTTTTGTCCATTATATTCCTGACCAACAAAAATAACTGCTGTACACAGTAACAGTGCCACTATGTAAGCCACTCCCGCAAAACGCATCCATACATGATAATCGATCCTCGATATCAGATACATTGCCATGAATCCGAGGCTTGTTGCAAACAACTGCTTTTTCACATAATATGCACTGTCGTCGAATTTTAACTGCCCATCGTAAGAACTGGTCGAATAGAGCATGACCAGTCCGAAACAGACCAGAAAAATAATGATAAACAACAGACTGTAATCAAAATATCTTGTCGGTTTGCTGCCGGTTCGTTCCCGCTTCTTACCCATGCATTACTCCTTTAGATTTCTTGCATATTCCTTGAATTTTTCTCCACGCTGTTCATAATTGTCAAACATTCCCCAGCTTGCACATGCCGGAGACAGCAAAATCGCATCTCCTTCTACAGCATTCTGATAGCAGATGTCCATGGCTTCTTCCAAACTGTCTGCAAAGGCAATCTCCGTAAATCCATGTTTTTTTGCACATTCTGCAATCTTCTCTCTGGTCTGACCGATTAAGACCAACTGCTTGACTTTTCCATCAAATGCTTCAATCCATTCATCGTATTCGGATTGTTTATCATAACCGCCTCCAATTAAAAAGGTCGGTCTTTCCATCGCACGGATTCCCTGAATCGCCGCATCCGGATTTGTTCCTTTCGAATCGTTATAAAATTTTACACCGCGTTTTTCTACAACATACTCAATTCTATGCTCTACCGCCTGAAATTGTTCTAAAACCTTTGTAATAACCTCCATCGGTACACCAAAACTGTCTGCCATTGCCGCTGCTGCCATGACATTCTCATAATTATGTAATCCCAATATCTGTAGTCTGGAAGTTTCAATGATTTTTTCCGCCTTACCGCCCGTTGATTTGTAAATCACGCCATCTTCATAGAAGAAGCCATCCTCTAGCCGTCTTTTACTGCTGAAATATACCACCCGGATCGGAAGTGTTTTGCCAAATTCCAAAAGCACCTCATCCTCATAATTCAGTACACAGACATCTTCTTTTTGCTGGTTCTTCGTAATGCTTTCTTTCGTTTCAATATAACACTCCATGGTATGATGGCGATTTAAATGATCCGGTGTAATATTTAAAATTGCACTGACCTGCGGATGAAAATCCACTGCCGTCTCTAACTGGAAACTTGAGATTTCTGCAACAGTCACCGTCTCGTCTGTCGTATCTGCGGCAACACTTGTATATGGAATACCAATATTTCCAACAACTTTGACATCCTCAAAATATGCCTGCATAATCTCTCCTAACAGGGATGTTGTTGTAGTCTTTCCATTTGTTCCGGTAATTGCAAGAAGTCTGCCTTTTGCAAAATGATATGCCAGCTCTATTTCGCCCCAGATTGGAATCCCCTGCTCTCTGATGGCTGCGATGACCGGCAAATCCGTCGGAACGCCGGGACTTAATACGGCAAGTCCGGTGTCTGCTAAGATTTCCATCGGAAGGTCTCCTAAAATGATCTCGCAGTCCTTCCAGATGTCATTTTTTTGCAGTTCCTCTTTGGACAATTCTTTATTTCCATCATAAAGCCTGTATGCAATTCCCTTTTTTCTAAGTAATTCACCGGCAGCGATTCCACTCTTTCCGGCACCCACAATCAATACGGTCTTTCCCTGTAAATCCATTTTCTTTCCTCCTATAATGCCAGAAGCCCAATCAGGCAGAGAATTGCCGTAGCAATGGAAAATACCGCAACGACCCTCGTCTCTGACCAGCCACATAATTCAAAATGATGATGGATCGGTGCCATCTTAAAGATTCTTTTTCCACCGGTCTTTTTAAAATAAGTAACCTGTATCATAACGGATAAAATTTCAATCCAGTAAATCAGTCCCACAATCAGAATAAAAATCGGCATCTGCATCATATAGGCACTCGCCGCCACAAATCCGCCAAGCGCCAGAGAACCGGTATCTCCCATAAACACTTTTGCAGGGTAGACATTGAACAGCAAAAATCCCATCAGTGCACCTACGACTGCACAGGTAATCGGCTCAATTCCGCTGTGTGTTCCTACTGCAACCACAGTAAAAAAGGTTGCTACCAATACCGTGACACTGGATGCCAGACCGTCCAGACCATCCGTAAAATTCACTCCATTGACGGTTCCAATTACCGCTAAAAACATAACCGGAATCGCAAGAACTCCAAGATTCAGATATTTTCCACCGGAAAACGGAATCAGCATAGTAAGTGATACATCTGTAAATTTCAAGATATAAAATACAAAAATTGCCGTAATCACAATCTGACAAAGCATCTTCTGCCATGCTAACAGACCATCGGAACGTTTTAATACCACTTTCAGATAATCATCCAGAAATCCTACAATTCCGAATCCGACGGTTACAAACAAAATCGGTATGATCTTCGGATAATCCTTAACATATATCAGAGAGGTCAGTATCACACTCGCAAGTATGATAATCCCACCCATCGTCGGTGTTCCCGTCTTTTTTAAATGGGACTTCAATTCTTCTCTTTCCGTCTGCCCCACCTTTAATTTTCGTAAAAATGGAATGACAATAGGGCCTAAAACTGCACTGATAACAAACGATATAATTACCGGGATTACTACTTGATATGACATATGTTTTCCACCTCATGTATTTTTTTCAGCTATGCTGATAGTTGCGTTTTTTCTAACTTTTCTAGTATACGTTATTTTTTACTTTTGTGCAAGATATCCCACACAATATTGTTCCCCGGCACTTCACTCTTTTTGCTCAATTTCAAGGTATGGAAGTACGTTTTCAAATATTTCTTTCATGACCGGTGCCGCAATGGTTCCTCCATAATATACGCCTTTGGGGTCATTGATAATGACAAGTCCAAGCACTTTCGGATCATCTGCCGGTGCAAATCCTAAAAAGGATGCAATGTACTTATTTGCACTTCTTGGCAGTGTCTGGGAAGTCGCTGTCTTTCCTCCGATGGAAAAGCCTTTGATCGCGGCATTTTTTCCGGTTCCTTCACTGACTACTTTTTCTAAGAGCATACGGACCGTCTCGCTTGTCTTTTCACTGACAATCCCCTCTGTCGTTTCGTATTTAAATGTTTTGACCTTTTTTCCTTTTTCATCCGTGACATAAGCCCCGAAATGAGGGGTCACGCGGTTGCCGCCATTGATAATAGAGGATACGGTAGTCGCTAACTGGACCGGTGTGATCTGAAAAGACTGTCCGAAGGATATGGTCGCCAACTCCACCTGCCCGATATTTTTCGGATTGTGCATGATCGTTGCCGCCTCGCCCGGTAAATCCACATTGGTCTTTTGCAGCAAACCGAACTGTTTAAAATAGGAATAATATTTTTCACTTCCTAAACGCAGTCCTAACTCTATAAATACCGGGTTGCAGGAATTCATGATCCCCTGTGCAAAATCCTCGGCTCCATGACCGCCGACTTTGTGACACCGAATCTTACGGTCCTCTACGATCTTATATCCCGGACAGTGAAACCGGTCTTTTAAACTGACCACACCTTCTTCAAAGGCTGCTGCTGTAGTAATGATCTTAAAAGTAGAGCCCGGTTCATAGGTATCATTGATACAGCCGTTACGCCACATCAGATTGAGCTTATCCTGATTTGTCTGCACTTCGCCTTCTATGGAAAAAGGTTCGTTCAGATTAAATTCCGGTACATTGACCATTGCTAAGATCTCGCCGTTTTGCGGATTCATCATCAACACGGAAACACTCTGTGCCCCATGTTCTTCCATTGCCTTTTTCGCTGCCTGCTCTGCATATTTTTGAATATTATAATCAAGACTGATATGCAGATCATTTCCGTCGATCGGATCCTGCCTGCGTTCACCGGCGTTTTCAATCTCAATCCCCCGCGCATCTGTCAGCGTCAGGATTTTTCCATTTTTCCCCTGAAGGTATTTATCGTATTTTACTTCTAAGCCGATGATCCCCTGATTATCGCCTCCGGTAAAGCCCAACACCTTAGAAGCCAAGGTATCGTAAGGATAATACCGTTTATAATCCTCATCGATCTTTACGCCTGCTAAACCATGCGCACGGATGGCATCTCCTGTTTCTTTTGGAACATTGGTCTTGATCTTTTCTATGGAAGATACTTTTTCCACACGTTTGCGGATCGTCTCCTCATCCATTTCGAGTTCTTTTGCTAACATGGCAATGACTTTTTCCGGTTCTTTGATCTGACTGTGTATCACTGAAATTGTACAGACGGTCTTGTTTTCCGCTAATACCACTCCGTTACAGTCTACGATCTCCCCGCGTGCCGCTTTAATGTTTCTTTCTCTCTCGTGCAGATCCTCCGCTTTTTTTCCATAGTATTCTGAGCAAAAAATCATCAGATAGACCAGTCTTCCGACTAAAAACGTCAGCACCAGCAGAACCACCACCATGAATACCATGATTTTTTTTCGATATGCAGTTTTATTCCGATACATAGGTATAACCCCATAAAAGAAGTTAGTATAATCTATTACAACTTTGATGAGGTTATGTGATATTCTGCTTTACTGTACCGGATTTCCCATGATATCTAAGTCGACCACTTTTTCCTGATCGTACTCTTCATCCTGATAAATATTCAGATATGGAAGTATTTCTTTTAAAATTTCTCTTGTAATATTCTGTGCATAGGAACTGTGCGCCTGGTCTGCGACATTCGGTTCATCAATTACGACATAGATTACCACCTGCGGATTCTCCTGTGGCACATATCCGATAAAAGATACCAGATATTTTCCTTGTGCACGCTGTGTCTTTTTGACACCATCTTCTTCAATGGTTTCATATTTCTGTGCCGTACCGGTTTTACCACCCATGGAATATCCCGGCACTTTTGCCGTCTTTCCGGTTCCTTCCGAGACCGTTTTATACAGATACTGCTTAACCATATTACAGGTATCTTTTGACAATGTCTGTTTTAACAGTTCGCCTTTGTTCTCTTCAATCAGGTTTCCGTTCTCATCCGTGATTTTTTTTACCACATGAGGTTTATAATAATTTCCACCATTAATTAAAGAGGAAAATGCACTCGCCATCTGTACCATCGTAACATTGAAGTTCTGTCCAAAAGAGTTCGTTGCTAAGGAAGCATCATCCATAGTCTCTAAGGTATACATTAAAGAGTCGGTTCTTGCCTCGCCCGGAAGGTCGATTCCCGTCTTTTGACCAAAGCCAAATATTTTCTGATATTTTAATAAATTTTCTTTTTGTATTGCATAGGACATCTGCATCAGGGCATCATTACAGGACTCCATGATAGACTGTTCTATGGTTAAGAGTCCATGACCGCTCCGATTAACACAGTGGATGGTGTGACCGCCGACCTGCTCCTTTCCGTCGCAGACATAGGTCTCATTTCCGGTTAATGCCCCTGTTTCGAGTCCGGTTGCAACGGTCAGAGGTTTTACGGTAGAGCCCGGCTCATAGGTCTGTGTCACGCAGAAATTCTGCCAGATTTTATTCAAAGCCTCCAACTGCTCATCTTCACTCATGGCTTTGATTTGTTCTTCACTGTAATATGCGCTTAAATCTCTTGGATCATTCAGATCAAAGGTCGGATAATTTGCCATAGCATAAATTTCCCCATTGTTCGGATTCATGACAATGGCAGCCGTATTTTTACTGCCCTCGCCTTCCTCCGCACCATTTTTGCAGGCATCGTTAAATTCTTTGAGCTTTTTCTCCACCACCGACTGAATATTGACATCAATCGTCGATACTACCGTCTTTCCGTTGACCGGTTCTTTGATGGTTTTTTCAAAGTTACTGTCTGAATTCAGATAACCGTACTCTCTTCCGTTGACTCCATTTAATGTATCGTTATAAGAATCCTCAAGACCTCCGATTCCAAGGTTTCCTGAAGTCGTATATCCAATGACGGAAGCCGCAAGGGAACCGTAAGGATATTCACGGAGATATTCTTTTTCCATCCATACACCTTTGATATAAGGATGGTTCTTGGTATCATTCTGCAATTCCACAAATTTCTGCACTTTATCATAAGGAAGTCTGCGCAAAATCTTGTTGTACTGACTCTTCGGTTTTTCTTCTGCTAACTTGTACAGATCTTCTGCTTTTAAATCCTCAAAGCAGGAGGTCAGTGCCTCAATGGTCGGCTGTAAATACTCTTCTTTACTGTTTAACACCTTGCAATCTAAGATTACGTTATAGACATCTACACTGGTTGCAAGTACCGTACCTTTGGCATCGACAATATCCCCACGCTGATACGGCAGTATGGTACTGTCATATTCCTGCTGGGTTAAAACGATTTTTTCATATTTTTCGCCACTTGTCACTTCAATATACATAATTCTGCCGATTAATGCGACTAAAAGTATTGTAATCGTTAAAAATGTGACAATCAGTTTTTTTCGCATTTTTCGCGGAAACTTTGCCAGTTCCTTTTTCCGTCTTGCCTTCAATCTTCCACCACACTACTTTCCCGGAATTTCTTCATACTGTGTCATGTAGTCTGAATCCTCAATACTATAGTAAGCAACTTGATCCGGTGCTGCATAGACCATCCCCAATTCTGCGATTGCTTTTTCTTTAATCTCATTCAGATTGATAGAGGTATTGACTCTTTTTAATGTGGTGTCATTATCTGTCTTTAAATCTGCAATTTCTTTTTCTAAAGCTGAAATATTACTCATTCTGGTGGTAATATCTGCCTGTAAATGCACATATGCTGCACATACCAGACAGGTAATACTTACTGCAACTGCCAAAAATGCCACATATCTGCGGCTCATACGCAGTTCTCTTGCCTGATTTCTCTTTGCTATTTTTCTGTTTCTAGCTCTCTGTTCTTCACGTTCTCTTCTGATTCTTTCCTGTCTGTCGTCTTTCGGCAGTGCTTCTGCCTTGCGTACCGTATTTCCGTCTACATACATCCGATACTGATTCTGCTCCATTTTAGACACCTCCGCTTTTTTGTCTTTTACCTTCTCTCGAACACACGCAATTTTGCACTCTTGGACCTTGAATTTTCTCTCAATTCCTCTTCCCCCGGCAAAATCGGCTTTCTTGTAATGACTTTCCCCTTGGATTCCTTGCCACATACACAAACCGGAAAGTCACTTGGGCATGTGCATGGGTTTTCATTCTTTTTAAATATGGTCTTTACGATTCTATCTTCTAATGAGTGGAAAGTAATGATGCAGATCCTTCCATCTTCATTTAAAAGTTCTATCATATCATCGAGTGTATCCTGCAACACTTCTAATTCCCGGTTCAATTCAATCCTGATTGCCTGAAAGGTACGTTTTGCCGGATGTCCGCCACTCATCTGTACTTTTTTCGGAATTGCTGAACGGATGATCGCTGTCAGCTCTCCGGTTGTTTCAATGGGTTGTTTTTCTCTCGCTGCCACAATGTGCTTTGCGATATTTTTTGCAAATTTGTCTTCTCCGAAATCCCGGATGATCCGATACAGTTCTTTTTCACTGTAGGTATTGACAATGTCTTTCGCTGTACGGCTTTCCCTTTGATCCATCCGCATATCCAGTGGAGCATTTTCTTCCATATAAGTAAAACCACGCTCCGGTGTGTCTAACTGAAAGGAAGATACACCAAGATCTAAGACAATACCGTCTACCTTGTCAATCCCAAGAGCTTTCAGTTCCTTACGCATATTGCAGTAATTGCTGCGTACAACCGTAACTCGGTCCTTATAGTCTTTTAATCTCTCCGTTGCTGCTAAGATCGCATCTTCATCCTGATCGATACCGATCAGTCTGCCACCTTTCTCTAATCTCTTTGCAACCTCTAAGGCATGTCCGCCTCCACCTAAGGTTCCATCGACATAGATGCCATTCGGTTTGATGTTCAGATTGTCAATTGTCTCATTTAATAATACGGATGTATGATGAAATTCCATATCGTTCTCCTATCCCGTCGTTTTTGATTTCTTATCCTAGATACTCAATCCCAAATCTGCCATATGCTCTGCAATTTCGTCCATGTCATCATAGGAATTGCAATCCAGCCAGTTGTCTTTGCTCCAGATCTCGATCCGGTTGAGTACTCCAACGGATACGACATCCTTCTGTAAATCAGCAAATTCCCTTAAAACCGGTGGTATCAGGATTCTTCCCTGCTTGTCTAACTCACAGGTGGCTGCTCCGGCGAAGAAGAAACGTGAGAATTTTCTTGCATCTTTTGTGGTAAGTGGGACATTTCTAAATTTTTCTTCAATATTGTGCCATTCTTCATTTGGATATACAAACAGACATCCATCCAGTCCTTTTGTTACAACAAACTCGTTTCCAAGCTGCTCTCTGAACTTAGACGGAACGATCATTCTGCCTTTTGCATCGATTGTATGATTGTATTCTCCCATGAACATCTGACACTCACCTACTTACCGTGGCTATTTTTTTCGTGTTATCCACAAAGTTATCAACTTATCCACCACTTTGTACCACTATCAACCACTTTCACCCACTTTTATATCCATTTTACTCCACCAGTGGGTAAAAAGCAAGTGTTTCCAGTATTTTTAAGAAAGATTAGGGTGTGAAAAATAAAAAAAGGAAAACACTGTATCTCTACAATGCTTTCCTTTGCTCTTACCATCTTTATGTTTCTTCTCTTGTATCTAGTTTCCAGACATTATTTAATTGTTCTCACTGAGGTCTAAATACCGCTCGATCATGCGGTCCACTTCTCTGCTCAGTTCGTAGCATCCTTCAATATCATTACCAAAGGCATATGCTTCGTCCAGTCTTTTTCTTGCTATTTCAATCTGTTCCTGTAATGTTTCTTTTTCCTGCATCCATATCGCTCCTTAGTCAAAATGTTATTGCTGTTTCCTGCTCACTGCTTTTTTCCTAAGTATGATAAGCATCATCACCGAAACGACTGCTAATACTACTGCTAATACCTGCGAAACTGCAACGGAAGTTCCCGGAATCAGGAGCTGGTCTGTTCTAAGACCTTCAATCCATGCCCGTCCGATCCCATATCCTGCTAAGTACAGCAGAAAAATCTCTCCCTCGAACTTCTTCCTCTTTCTGATCAGCAATAGGATCACCAGCAATACCAGATTCCACAGGGATTCGTACAAAAACGTCGGATGTACCTGAATGTAAGATACTCCTCCGATCTCCACGATGTGTTCGGCAAGCTCTTTTGAAATATCACTGTCTCTGACAGCACTGACCGGAAGCTGCATCGCTAACAGTCCGTCTGTATAACCGCCAAATGCTTCCCTGTTAAAGAAGTTGCCCCATCTTCCGATGATCTGACCTAAGATCAGACCCAGACCTGCCGTATCTGCCAATCTCGGAAATGAAAGCCCCTTGACCTTCGCAAAGACAACTGCTGTAATAATTGCAGCAATCACGCCTCCGTAGATCGCCAGTCCACCCTGGCGCAGATTTAAAATACTCCACAGGTTGTCCTTATACAGATCCCACGAAAATATGACATAATACAATCTCGCTCCGATCACGGAGCAGATAATGGCAATGATCGCCAAGTCAAAATAATCATCGGGATTCTGCCCGGTTCTTTTGGCCTCATATGTAGCCAGAAGGATTCCTGCTAACATTCCCACGGCGATGATCACGCCGTAATATGCTATGGAAATCCCAAAGACTGTAAAATTTTTCCCCACATGTTCTAAATAGATTCCCAAATGCGGGAAACGAATACTCCAATCCATACTGCTTGCCTTACTGCAGTTATGCAGCCCTCTTCTTTGACAGGTACTGATGCAACTTTCCCTGCTCTGCTAACTGCCTGATTCCCTCTACTACCTGGTAATTTAATGATACAATATGCCGAATATCTTCCTCGACATCTATCTTTCGTCTTAAATATTCCTCATGTCGTAATTTAATAAAGTCACACAACGCTTCTGCACTGCCAAAATGACACTGTACAAAAGGCCATCTGTCTTTTTTATCTGTCTTTAAATACTCTCGTAATCTCAGCTTTAGTACTTCTTCATAGGAACAGTGATCCTTTAGATTGCCCGGATACGTTCTGTTATGCGGAAAAGTAAAATAATCCGCTATATAATGGGTGATCTGACCAAGATCCCTGTAATACTTTGTCGCATGTTCCCTATACTTTCCGTGCGAGTCTGACAATTCTCTTACTTCTTTTTTTACCTGTTCAAAAGTTCCGTCAATTTCATGCTTTTTATACAAAAAGGAAGGTTTGATGTCTGGCAGGATACTTCCTAAATAAAAAGCCCATTTGTGCTTTCTCAGCCCTTCATCCTCTGAATTACGGACAATATCGCGGGCTAATGAAATATGTGACTTCTTTCTCATGTAATGCCTCCACGAAAAATTCTTTTGTACAACTGCAATTACATAGCTATTGTACTTCGTATGACGACTTTTTACAAGTGCCTACTTTGAATTTTTCGTGAAGTTTCTCCCTTAATCGCTAATTATTGACAACAAAAGCTGGCACACTGTGTGTCTGCACTGTCTTTTGCATTACCGCCAACGATTCCGATACGGTTTGCACTGCATTTACAGCTTTCGTTATAAATGCATTTTACTGCCTCACAATCGACATCAATGTTTTCGCTCTTGTGACCAACAGCGTTTGAACAGCAGTCTTTTGTTCTCTCCTGAAAACTTGCACATGCTGTCTCGCTTGTGTTTTTTGCATCTCTTCCTTCTACCATGATATCTCCCTTACAGCAGTAAGGTTCTTCATTGTAAACGCAGTTTTTAACGGAACACTCTAATTTTGTCATAAAAATAAATCTCCTTTCTTCTTTCTGCCACTTTAGGGTGTGTAAGAAGAGGGAGATTTATTCTTAAAAAATTTTCAAAAATTTTTTTCTATTTTTGTTCCTGCACTTCTTCCTTACGGATTTCTTTCGTACGGATTTCTTTGCAGATCTGCTCTACGAACTCTGCGATCGGTTTGACACCTTCATCACCGGCAAAACGGCTTCTGACGGAAACTGTTCCGTCTGCCTCTTCTTTTTCGCCGACTACTAACATGTATGGTACTTTTGCAAGACGGCTTTCACGGATCTTGTAACCGATCTTTTCAGAACGTGCATCCACAGATACATAGACACCGTTTTTCTTAAGTTCTGCTTCTACTTTTTTTGCATATGCTTCATATTTATCGGAAATCGGCAGTACGCGTACCTGTTCCGGGCAAAGCCAGGTCGGGAATTTTCCGGCATACTTCTCGATCAGCCATGCTAAGGTTCTCTCATAGCATCCCATGGAAGTACGGTGGATAATATAAGGACGAATCTTGTCACCGTTTGCATCAATATAATACATATCAAACTGCTCTGCTAAGAGTGCATCCCACTGGATCGTTACCATAGTGTCTTCTTTTCCATATACGTTTTTTGCATTGATATCGATCTTTGGTCCGTAGAATGCAGCTTCTCCGACATCCTCTACGAACTCTATGCCAAGTTCATGCATCATATCGCGCATATGCTGCTGTGTCTCTTCCCAGACTTCCGGTTCTCCAATGTATTTTTCTTTGTTCTCCGGGTCCCATTTTGAAAGATGGTAGGTGACGTCTTCTTCTAATCCTAAGGTCTTTAAGCAGTGACGTGCTAATGCGATACAATTCTTAAATTCCTCTACCATCTGATCCGGTCTTACGACCAGATGTCCTTCTGTGATCGTAAACTGGCGTACTCTGGTCAGACCATGCATTTCACCGGAATCCTCATTACGGAACAGTGTGGATGTCTCACTGTAACGAAGTGGCAGTTCACGGTAAGAATGCTGGGAATTTTTGTATACATAATACTGGAATGGGCAGGTCATCGGACGAAGTGCAAATACTTCTTTGTCCTTGCTCTCATCGCCTAACACAAACATTCCCTCTTTATAATGATCCCAGTGACCGGAAATTTTATACAGGTCGGATTTTGCCATTAACGGAGTCTTGGTACGGATATATCCCCACTCATTGTCCTCTAAATCTTCAATCCAACGCTGTAAAGTCTGGATCATGCGGACACCTTTTGGCATAATCAGAGGAAGTCCCTGACCGATAACATCTACCGTGGTAAATAATTCCATTTCACGTCCTAATTTGTTATGGTCACGTTTTTTGATGTCTTCTAAATGCTCTAAATATGCATTTAACTCATCTTTTGTTGCAAATGCTGTTCCATAGATACGCTGAAGCTGTGCTTTGTTAGAATCGCCTCTCCAGTATGCCATGGAAGAAGAGATCAGCTTATATGCCTTAATCCCCTTGGTATTCATCAGGTGTGGTCCTGCACAGAGGTCGGTAAATCCTTCGCCCTGTTTATAAAAAGAGATCTCTGCATCTTCCGGTAAATCTTCAATCAGTTCTACCTTATATGGTTCCTCTTTTTCTTTCATCAATGCAATCGCTTCTTCTCTTGGAAGTGTAAATTTTTCTAAGCGGTTGCCTTCTTTGATGATTTTTTTCATTTCTTTTTCTAAGTTATCTAAATCTTCTCTCGAAAACGGCTCGGATTCAAAATCATAGTAGAATCCCTCGTCAATAGACGGTCCGATCGCTAATTTTGCATTTGGAAACAGTCTTTTTACTGCTTCTGCTAACACATGGGAACAGGTATGACGTACGGTACGAAGTCCTTCACTGTCCTTTGCTGTTAAAATGTTCATTTCGCAGTCACTGTCTACAACGGTTCTTAAATCTTTGACTTCTCCATTGATCTCTACTGCACAGGCTGCTCTTGCAAGTCCTTCGCTGATATCTCTTGCGATGTCGTATGCACTCATTGCCTCTGCGTATTCTTTGATACTGCCATCTTTTAATGTGATCTTCATTTTATCCTCTCCTCTTTGATTTTTTGTGGTTGTCTTTCTTTTTTCTGTGTTGTGGTTCTGTACCAGGGTATGGTGTCCGGGGTGGCGTGTTTTGGATATAAGATTTTCTAAATGTTTTGGTGGGGTGTTGGGGACGGACGCAACCGGCTCAGACTCGCCATCCATGGCTCGACTTCGCCTTTTTCGGACCTCCTGTCCGAAAATTGCTGTGGTCTCTTACAAAACATCAAGAAAATCTAACATCCGTCACAATCCCACCCCGAACACCATACCCTGGTACAGATTCTACATTCTCGAGCAAGCCAGACCGGCTCTTCATGCGAAGATCCGGTGTCTTGCGCTTCGGCTCATCTATTTCACGCTGAATCCGAGGTGTTAACGCCCTCTTCCTGAGCGTCCCCACGCAGGCTGCACAAATGAATATGGAAGGGTTCTTTTTGTACTATGGAGATGAAACTCCCGGAAGCGTGGAGCCCACTGGCGAACACGCTTCCTGCTTTGTGGGAGGTTCATCGGAATGCTTAGCACAAGGAAGCCTGAAATATTTATTTGTGCAGCCTGCCCCGCGACCTATAAAGACACGCCTTCGCACCTTACACTTTGGAAACAAAAAAATCCATACACTACAATCTGTAATGCATGGACGTTCTTCTTTTACTCTTCAACGCGGTTCCACCCTGCTTGCTCTGTCGGTACAAAGCCTCTCTTTTGACGATAACGGAATCACCGGACTCTTTTCGATAAGTCACTCCGAGGTGGTCTTCGTCAGCTTCCCTGTCAAACCGCTTGCAGCTCAAAGCCTGTGCTTTGGCGGTTCTCTCTGTCACATTTTCACTGATTACTCTTCTCTTCAACGTGTTTTCTTTCTTTTTACGCCTTGTATTGTAGACTCTTTTTTTCTGTCTGTAAAGTGTTTTTTACAAATTATAAAAAAATTTTTAAAAAAGTGTTGACAAAATATGACATCATGTGTTAATATAGAAAACGTACCAAGCAACAGACAAAAATAATTAAAATTATTACATAAGAATTAGTAAAAAGTAAGACGAAAATCAAACAAAAAACATCAATTACTAGTTTTTTATTTTGCCTCAAAAATGGCAAAAAATAATTTTAAAAATTTTGCCGTACAACAAGGGTAAAATAACACTTTTCGGAGAAGATTTATCGAAGTTTAAAGAAAATTATAAAATCGGTTATGTTTCTCAAAAAGCAAATTCGTTTAACAGCGATTTCCCTGCAACGGTTAAAGAGGTTGTAATGGCAAATCTGTACAGCAGACGCGGACTTTTTAAACGCTACAGAAAAGAGGATTACGAAAAACTAAGTACAGTGCTTGAAAAAGTGGGAATGTCGGGATACGAAAACCGACTGATCGGTAATTTGTCGGGTGGTCAGCAACAGAGGATATTTATTGCAAGAGCGTTGATTTCAGAGCCTGAACTGTTGCTTATGGACGAGCCGACAGTCGGAGTTGATGCGAAGTCGGTAAGACAGATTATGGACATAATAAGCGAACTCAACAAACAGGGAATGACGATTATTATGACAAACCACGATACTCCGGAACTTGTCAGAGTATCGGACAAACTTTTAATATTCTGCGAACACGGCAACGGAGAATTTGTAAGCCGAAACGACCTTACAATGCAACAGATAAACGAAATATTTGCAGGAAAGAGGGTGCATCATCATGGATAATATTTTTCAGTACGCATTTATGCAAAGAGCATTTGTAGTTGCGGCAATAATTGCGGTGATTGCACCGTGTATAGGCGTTTCGATTGTACTTAAAAGACTTTCGGCGATAGGTGACGCAACGTCACATTCGGCGCTGGCAGGTATCGCATTCGGACTTTTGCTCGGAATTAATCCGATTTTGGGTGCGGTGATGT
>OIEB01000390.1_pt1 | contig 18523 bp, 15 predicted proteins | sample 1581711 | NCBI WGS metagenome assembly OIEB01 (sample SAMEA3882549, study PRJEB24775) | human gut metagenome | biome: human-associated habitat; feature: intestine environment; material: feces | place: Netherlands | collected 2009/2010 | reverse complement strand
CCCGCCATTTCCCAGTGTCCGGTCGTCGTATCCTTTCCACATGATAATTCCTGCATTTTTGCAAAACTTCCGGTCGGATTCTCTGTACTTTTTGCATATTCCATACCATCAATCTGGTAGATTCCTATCTTTTCCATATTCGGAATATGAAGTTTCCCGCTGTCATAGCAGCTCTTCCATGTATTACTTCCGACATCACCAAACTTATCTGCATCCGGAGCTTCCCCGATGCCGGCACTGTCCAATACGATCCAGAAAATACGTTTCATAGAATCAGTCCTTTCGGTCTTTTTCTTTTATTATAAGTCTATATAAGAAGACTGTGCAAGATACAGGAATCTATAATTGGTCATTTAGCTATCATTAATTTCGGCTTATCCTGCTTCAGCATCGGATACACCATTGGTAAGGATAATCATAAGACACAAAAACAGCCGCCCACTAGGCGACTATTTTTTACTGCATATCCAGATATTCTTTTCTCACAGGCTTGGGAAACGCCCTATCGATAGCCTGATAATCTTCCTCTGAAAGTGTGATTAGATCCGCCCCTGCATTCTGCAGCGTATGCTCCGCTTTTCCACTTCTTGGAATCGCGATCGTATATCCGTCGCGGATATTCCATGCAAGCATGATCTGTTCTACAGTTGCATTATATTTTTCTGCCAGTCCGACTAACACCGGATGCGTCATAAGCCCACGTTTTAATGTTCCTGCCTGTGCAAGCGGACAGTAAGACATCAGTGCAACTTCATGTTCCCGCATCCACGGAAGCAGACTATATTCAATGCCTCTGGAGCCAGTGTGATACAGGACCTGATTAACCAGACAGTTCTGTCCACCTGGAGTCTCCCAGAGTTCTTCCATATCGTCAATATCAAAGTTTGAGACACCCCATTCTTTGATCTTTCCGGCTTTTTTCACCCTTTCAAACTCTGCGACCGTCTCTTCCAGCGGATAACTCCCCCGCCAGTGATATAGATACAGGTCCAATTGTTCTACGCCCATTCTCATCAGCGTATTATCCAATGCTGTCTCAATTCTGCCTTTTCCTGCATGATTCGGAAGTACCTTAGAGACGAGATATAACTCTTCTCGTTTCATCTCCTTAAGAATATCCCTCATAGCCTCTTTTACAAGAAGTTCTGCCTTACCGCTTCCATACATTTCAGCGGTGTCAATCAGTGTCATGCCTGCATGGACACCTTCCTTTAAACTTTCAAGTTCCTGCTTTCTTTTTGTCCTGTCTTCACCGAGATACCAGGTTCCAATCCCAAGGGCCGGAACCTGATCTCCATTTCTTAATGTTACTGTGTGTTTCATATTAAATTAATCCTGCTTTTTCCATTTCCTTTTTCATCTTGTCATAAGATACACCTTCTGGTGTGGAAAGATTTGGTAAATACGGACTGCCGACATCTCTACCTCTCATCGCTGCCATATCTTTTGCTGCTACCGGGAAGCTTGCCACATCCATAGCCAGACGGACTGGATTTAACTTATACTGTGCTTCCAGCGCGCCTTTTATGTCGCCTGCCACGTATTTATTATAGATATCAACGATCAGCTCCGGCATGAAGTTACCGGCTGTGCATACTCCGCCGACTGCCCCGATGCAGAGGCTCGCATATAACAATGTATCTTTTCCTCCAAATACCTTGAATCCAACATCTCTGTTCCTGCGGATGAATTCTTCCGTCTGTGTAATATCACCGGATGTGTCTTTCATTCCAACGATGTTGTCCACTTCGTGCGCCAGCTTTTCTACCAGATCTGCACCTAAGGTGTATCCGACTCTTCCAGGATTATTATATAACAATACCGGAGTCTCCGGAACTGCTTCTGCGATTGTTTTAAAATGTAAAAACAATTCATTAAAATTTGGTTTCAGGAACATCGGCTGTAAAATCGATACTCCCTTTGCACCATTTTTGACTGCCATCTTAGCCAGACGGACACATTTTTTCGTATTGATTGCACCGATTCCAAAGTAAACCGGAACTCTTCCTGCTGCCTGATCAACAATGATCTGAAATCCCCGTTCCATCTCGTCTTCTTCGATCTGATAGAATTCACCATTTGAGCCAAATGCAAGGATTCCCTGAAGACCGCCGTCAATCACATAATCGACCTGGGCACGCATCTTCGCTTCATCAATTTTTTCATCTTCATCTATTGTCGTAATGATCGGCACGATGACCCCTTTTATAAACTCTGTATTCATGTTTATTTTCCTTTCACAACAGATACACCAGTCATTCTCTCATAGTAACGGATAATGTCATCATGATCACAGCTTCCTTCGTCGTGATTCTTAAGTTCCTGCATAACTTCCATCATATGTGCCGTCATAGGAACCGGCATATTGATCGCATGTGACGCATTCAATGCATTATTCAGATCTTTAATATGAAGATCAATTCTGAATCCTGGTTTATAATTACCTTCTAACATCATAGGTACTTTTGCATCCATAACCGTAGAACCTGCAAGTCCACCGCGGATTGCCTGATATACAAGCTCCGGATCTGTTCCCATCTTCTTTGCAAATGTCATGGCTTCTGCACAGATACCGATATTGGATGCAACTACCATCTGGTTTGCAAGTTTTGCCACGTTACCGGAACCGATCTCTCCGACATATACTACGGAACTTCCCATAGCTTTTAAGAGATCCACATATTTATCAAATATTTCTTTGTTACCGCCGCACATGATAGATAATGTTCCATCGATTGCCTTTGGTTCTCCACCGGATACCGGGCAGTCAAGCATCTCAATACCTTTTTTCTCTTTCAGTTCTGCCGAAATCTTCTTAGATTCTACCGGGTCGATCGATGACATATCGATAATGACTGTATCAGAAGATGCTCCGTCGATGACACCGTCTTTTTCAAGGAGTGCAGCTCTTACATTTGGTGAATTTGGTACCATTGTGATCACTACTTCTACATCTTTTGCAACCTCTGCATTTGTTGCTGCACTTGTTGCTCCTGCCTCTACCAGTTCTGCAACTGATTCCGGATGGAAATCATTAACACATACTTCGTGTCCGGCCTTTAAAAGATTCTTTGCCATCGGTTTTCCCATAATTCCTAATCCAATAAATCCTACTTTCATTTTAAAATCCTCCTGTTATGCTTTGTTTTTATATATAATTTTTAAATTAATAGAGTTACCTACTTTATGATGTATTTTTCTATCACATCCAGATCAAGCTCTATTCCAAGTCCCGGCTTATCTGTTATGTAGTAATTCATGTGTTCATCCGTCTCGATCGGTTCTTTTAACAACTCTGTCCGGAGCGGATTTTCGTTTTCCTCTGCTTCAATAAACGGTATATTAACCTGTGATGCTGCGAACTGTATGTTTGCGGCGGTCATAACTGCAGAGAAGAACGAATGCGGTGTGTATAATTTGTTAAATGCATGTGCTGTCGATGCAATATTTCTGCATCCGGTAAAACCACCTGCCCACCCAAGCGATGCCTGTACCACATCCATCGCATCTGCTTTGATCAGTTCTGCAAATCTGGATACACCCTGTTCAGATTCAATACCGGCAACCTTGATGCCGCCCAGTTCTTTCGTCAGTCTGATATATCCTGCGGTGTCATCCGAACGGATCGGTTCTTCTACCATGAAGATGTCGTTTTGTACAAAAAATTCTTTTGCATTCAGCACATCGTCCAGATCCCAGGTACAGTTCATATCTACCATCAAGGTCTTATCCGGACCGATCGTTCTGCGGACCAGTTCAATTCTTGCCTTGTCTTCTTCCGGTGTGAGATAAAAATCTCCGTTATTCATAAACTGCAGGCGCATCTTATGATTGTTGCTTGTTCTTCCAATCTTCATCTTAAATGCTGTAAAGCCGCGGCGGATATATCCTTCAATTTCTTCCTGCAGATTTTCCAGCGTCTTACCCGGTGCATAGAATCCTGCACTTGCATAACCCTGTACTTTATCTGTCACCTGTCCAAGGAGTTTACATACTGGAAGCTTTGCCGCTTTTCCAAGCAGATCCCAGAGTGCAACATCGATGCCGCTTACTGCACCCATCACCAGGCCTTTTCTTCCGTTTGCCCAGTTATTCCACATCATCTTCTGGTGTAAGAACTCAATCCTCGTTGGATCTTCATCCAGAAGCAGCGGCTTTAACTGTTTTTCTACGATGGCTTCCAGCGCATCCATAGATCCGCCAAATGTTGCGGATTCACCAATTCCTGTTAAATCCGTATCCGTCTCGACCAGGATGAGAAATGCACCTCGTGCACCGCAGCTTCCACATCCATCTGCGATCCATTTCTTATACGGATACTGAAGTTTGATCGTTTTAATATCTGTAATCTTCATATCGCTTTCCTTTTTTCTCTCTCATCTATCCTATTGGCCAAATAAATTTACAAGTAATAAAGACAACTGCGGTACATATGTAATGATCAGAACACCTGCAACCAGTGCGAGGAAATATTTCACAAGATATGGGAACATTCCTTCTATCTTTACTTTTGCCGTATCACATACCACATACAGGTTCACCCCAACCGGAGGTGTCATCATACCGATCGCAAGGTTGGCCATCATGATGATTCCAAAATGTACCAGGTCGATTCCAAGAGTCTGTGCAACCGGTGCAAGAAGCGGTGCCAGAATTACCATAGCAGCTCCTGCCTCGCAGAACATTCCAATGAACAGCAGTAATACATTGACCAGTAAAAGGAAGATATATTTGCTTGCTGAGATTCCAAGGAATCCTTTTGCCACTGCCTGCGGAATCTGAAGCTTTGTCAATATCCATCCAAAGATCGTTGATGCAGACATGATTAGAAGTACCGTTGACATTGTAATTGCCGAATCAGTGAGGATTCTTGGGATGTCTGATAATTTAATCTCCTTATATACAAAGACTCCTACAATCAGTCCATAGAATACTGCGATCACGGCTGCCTCTGTCGGGGTAAATACTCCACTGTAGATACCTCCCAGAATGATGACCGGCATCAGGATTGCAAGGATTGCATCTTTGAAAGCCTGTATCTTTTCCTGTCTTGTCGCCTTTTTGCTTGGCTCGAATCCCTGTTTCTTACATAAGAAATGTGCAACCACACACAATACCAGACAGATGAAGATACCCGGAAGAAATCCTGCCATGAACAGATCACTGATCGATGTTCCTGTCGCAACTCCGTACTGGATCAGTCCGATACTTGGAGGAATGATAACCCCTAATTCTGCCGAAGATGCCACCGTAGCTCCCGCAAAGTCTTTATCATATTTGTGCTTCAACATTTCCGGAATAATGATCGTTCCAACCGCTGCTGCAGTTGCCGCACTGGATCCGGATATCGCCGCGAAGAATGCACAGGTAATGATTGCTACCATGGCAAGTCCTCCGGAAATATGTCCAAACAGGCTGTTACACAAGTTTACTAATCTCTTTGAAATTCCACCCGAACTCATCAGGCTTCCTGCAAGTACAAAGAATGGAATTGCAAGTAAGGTAAAGCTTCCGCTTCCCGAAAACATACGCTGTATCACGATTGCGTTATGAATATCTCCCGTTGAAAGAATTGCTATGATCGAAGATCCGCATAACACAAATGCAATCGGAACTCCCACGATCAGTAATACGATCATGCTGATAAATAATAATGCTGTCATGCGTTTTCCTCTCCTTTCCATAAGTAGATTGTCACCAGGATCTGATTGATCAGCATGAATACCGAACCAATTGGAATGGCTGCATACATCAATCCCATTGACAACTTCAATACCGGTGTGATCTGGAACCATACTCTCCTTACCGCCCAGAATCCGACGTTGATCAGGAATAAAAGCATCGCACATACGATCAGGTTCAGTATAGTCTGCAATATTTTCTGCTTTTCTTCACTCATACTGTTCTTTAAGAATTCCAGTCCAACCAGTGAACCCTTCCGGATACAGATCGCAGCACCTAAGAATGTACTCCAGATCAACAAATATTTGGAAAGCTCTTCACTCCACGGGATCGACAGATGTACGATTCGGAATAACACCTGGGCAAATACCACCACGGACATCACGCTTAACATAATGATGACGATGAACCGGAGGATCTTGTTAATTACTTTATCAATATCATGTATGATCTTCATCATTTATTCCTCCTTCGCTTTTTCGATCTCTTTTAACAGTTTTCCGTACTGTGCATCGTACTTTTCATATACCGGTGAGATTGCTTCTTTGAACTTGCTCTTATCTACGGTATTGACTTCCATGCCCGCATCTTTTAATTTCTGTAAGGTCTTATCCAATTCTTCACCGGATACTTTTCTTTCGTACTGAACCATGTCGTGAAGTTCTTTTTTTACGATCACTGCATCTTCATCGCTTAATTTTTCCCACATCAGATCACTTACCATGACCGGACATACCGGGTAAAAATGTTCCGTAAGCGACAGATATTTCTGTACTTCATAGAATCTGGAATTATAGATGCTAAAGAGAGGATTCTCCTGTCCGTCTACTGCTTTGGTCTGCAATGCTGTAAATAATTCTCCAAAGCTCATCGATACTGCATCTATTCCAAGTTCGCTTAACGAATCTACACAGACTGAACTTTCCAGTGTTCTCATACGGATACCTTTTGCATCTTCCGGTGTCTCGATCGGATGCTTTGAATTCGTCATACTTCTGAATCCCAGGTCAAATGTTCCGTAAGTCTCTATCCCCTGCTTTTCCAGTCCCTTAAATATCTTCTGTCCCGTCTTTCCGTCAAGGACCTTGAAAGCTTCTTCTCTTGAATCAAACAGATACGGGAAGTTAAATACATCCAGGTCTGAATCAAAACCACTCAGTGTTGCCGCAACTGCTACGGTAATGTCTATAGTTCCCAGCTGAAGACCTTCTGTCATCTCTCGTTCATCTCCCAGGTTACCATTTGGCTGAACATCAACGATAACTCTGTGATCTGTCTTTTTTTCTACTTCTTTTTTAAATTGCAACGCTGCAATATGATACGGATGTCCTTCTGCCTGTCCATGTCCGAAAGTGATATGGACAGGTTCTTCTGCACTGGATTTCTTTGCGGTATTGCTGCCACATCCGGAAACCATAACAGCCGCAAACATCATTACTGCGATTGCTCTTTTCCATCTTTTTCGCATTATGAACTCCTTTTCTTTGTCTAAAATGTTCATGAATTATTTTTCTTTTTGCCGGCTCTTTGTTATAATTAAATAATACTAGGGGTTTGTTAAAAAGAAAACGTATTCATCTTGTATGCAAGATTAATATAAGAGACCTCCAAAGGAGACTTTAGATTATGAAAAAAACAGATACCAATTTGAAACAGATTGCATATGAGACGATCAAGCAGAAGATTATCCAGTGCGAATACAGACCTGGTGATATCTTAAGTGAAATGATGCTGATGGAAGAGATCGACGCAAGCCGTACTCCAATCCGTTAGGCACTGAATATGCTTGCACAGGAACAGCTGATTCAGATCATTCCAAAGAAAGGAATCATCGTTCTTCCACTCACTATGAAAGAGATTGCCATGACATTTGAAGCCAGAATGTTAATGGAACCATATATTATTGAAACTTACAGCAAATACATTGATATGGAAAAACTCCATGAACTAGAGACGAAGACAGAAACTATCCTGAATCAGGAAATCCACGAACAGAAAGATTCTATTGTCTTCTGTACGATCGATGATAAGCTTCACAGAACCATTGCAAATGCCTGCCGCAACAAATATCTGAATATGAATCTTTCACAGATTTATGATCAGAATATGCGAATCCGTATCCTTGGAGAACAAAATATCTGGGAGCGCCACAAGGTTGCTGCTCGAGAACACCTGTAACTGATCCGTTACATAGAATCCGGTGATATTCCAAGTGCTGTTGCAGCAATCCGGGTACATCTGATACACTCGAAAGAAGCAGCATTTTCATCATTTCTGATGTAGGAGGCAGATATGATTACACATATAGGAAAGCAGCTTGCCACACAGATCGTAGACACCGTCCACGACGTCTGTGGTCATGACATCAACTTCATCAATAAAAACGGACTGATATATGCCAGCACCAACACTTCCCGCATCGGTTCTTTTCATGAGATTGGAAAAAAAGCAGCCGATACCGGAACTGTAATCGAAGTTCAGGAAAGCGAACACTATAAGGGAACCAGTGCCGGTGTAAATATTCCTGTTACACACAACGGCTACCTGATTGCTGTTATCGGCATCAGCGGCTCTCCCGATGAAGTCCGCAAATATGCCTACCTTGCAGAAAAGATCACCAGACTGCTCATCCGTGAACAGGAATTAAGTGCTGCCTCCCGTACCTTATCAGAAAAGCGCACTTACCTTCTGTCCTATCTGCTGGCAGGATCCAGATCTTTTGATGCAGCCGAAGCATTTCCTGATAAAATGAAAGACCTGAACTATATCCATGATCTTCTGAATGAATTTCAAATAAACACAGCAAGCCAGAAAAGGATTCTGATCATTCGGATGTTATCGACGCATTCTTCTGTTACAATTTCTTCTATGGAAGAAAAGATTCTGCAAATGTTCGCAGATCATTCAATCCGGTTATATATGTTCCAGTATCCGCAGGAATACCTTGCGGTTATCGATGCTTCCTTTCCGCTGGAACAGCTTCAGACATTTTATCGAACCCTTTCAGATTCTATTCAGATTGGAATCGGGCGTACAACTGACCTTTTTAAAGTCTCATCCTCTTATGATACTGCCCGGATTGCATTAAATTCTCTGTCTGAACCAGACTGTAATTATGCATTATTTGATGAGCTGACACTGGAGATTCTTCTTGGTTCCATAAACGAAACGGCAGCTTCAGAATTTCTTCAAAAGACCATTGCCCTTTTGGACGAAACGGATCGCTCTGTTCTTTCCTGTTATTTTGAACATGAACAGTCTCTTTCCAGAACGAGTGAAGCCTTATTTCTTCATAAGAATACATTACAATACAAATTAGACCGTATTCATAAGATCTGTGGTCTGAACCCACGCAGTTTCAGAGATGGTGTTATTCTTTATCTGGCATTGCGCCTACGGACATTTTGAAATTATGATAAACGGTTCTAATGAAGTAGTGTAATATAGAATAAAGTAGAATTTTCTTTAAAATCTATAGTGTTAAAAGGCGGAATATATGTTACATATAACATATATTCCGTTTTTTATTCTTCTTTTTTGTTTTGTATAATATATATTTTCCATTTTCTTGTATGTTATACTTTTTACAACAAAACCAGATGAAAAATCTTACAAACTCACAATTATCAGAAATTCAGGAGGATTACTCACATGAAAGTTGTCGTAGCAATTGACTCATTAAAAGGAAGCCTAAGTTCCATGGAAGCCGGACTGGCAATCAAAGAAGGCGTCCTTGCCGCCCAACCAGATGCTGAAGTTATCGTAAAACCACTCGCAGATGGTGGTGAGGGAACAACCGATGCATTGATCGAAGGCATGAACGGAGAACGCATTGACCTTACCGTTACCGGTCCAATGCATACACCAGTAGATGCTTATTATGGATATCTGAGAGAAACCAACACTGCTGTTATGGAGATGGCATCTGCAGCAGGTATTACCCTGGTTCCGGATAAAGAGAAGAATCCTCTTCTGGCAACCAGCTATGGCGTAGGTGAGATGATCATCGATGCAATCCAGAGAGGATGCCGTAATTTTATCATCGGTATTGGCGGAAGTATCACCAACGACGGTGGTATCGGAATGTTAAAAGCACTTGGCGTGCGTTTTCTGGATGAAAAGGGTGAAGATGCCGGAGAAGGCGGACAGGCTCTGGCTAAAGTTGCCTGTATCGATCTATCCGGTCTGAATCCACTTTTAAAAGAATGCCACATTCAGGTCGCATGTGATGTAAATAATCCACTCTGTGGTGAAAGTGGTTCCACATATGTTTATGGACCGCAAAAAGGTGTAACCGAAGATATGAAAAAAACATTAGATGAAGCGATGGCACATTTTGCCAGAGTTACCTCTGAAAGTCTTGAAAATGATTATATGAATACACCAGGTGCCGGTGCCGCCGGAGGACTGGGATTTGCATTCCTTGCATATGTTGGCGCAACACTTACACCTGGTATTGAACTGATCTTAGATGCTGTCGGACTGGAAGACGAGCTTTCCGGCGCAGATGTTGTCGTTACCGGTGAGGGACGCCTTGATTTCCAAACCGCTATGGGAAAAGCTCCTGTCGGAGTTGCAAGACTTGCGAAAAAATACAACGCAAGAGTTGTCGCATTTGCAGGAAGTGTCACAAAAGAAGCAACTGCCTGCAACAAAGAGGGAATCGATGCATTTTTCCCTATTTTACGCGGTGTCTGCACACTTGCAGATGCTATGGATCCTGTTAATGCCCGTAACAACATGATCGCAACTGTCGAGCAGGTGTTCCGTTTATTTTAATATCTGCAGAGAACGCCGCAGGCAATCTCATTTAGATATAACCACTTATCTATTCTGTATCAGGGTCGATTAATTTTCCCTTAATCACCGGCTCTATCGTCTGTTCCATCAGGCGATGGAGCAGATCAATACCTCCATTCTCCCTGATACGGGAATAGATCGGATGCTTAGTAACTTCTGTCGTGATGGATTCCATTCCTTCCATGATCAGAGCCTTACCGGGTGATTCGTACCATTTTATTTCTATATATTCCGGTGTTATTAATTTTGATGCTGATGTATCCTTAACAAATGTCACATATAACTTCCGCCTCATCGCTTCTTCCAGATACACTATTTCCACTTTCAGAACCGGATTGTCATCCACATCAGAAGAGAGTTCTCCCTTCACCGCAACCAGATATGTTTCTCCATGAATGCTCAGTTTATTTTCTATATATTGATTCCAACCCATTTCCAGTTCTATAGACTCTTCGCCCTCCTGAAAGCAGAGGATCAGAGTCTGCTGCAATTCTTTCGTTCTCCTTTTATAGAAATTGATCTTCGATATACCATCCGTCATATTGTTGTGCATGACCTGCATAACCAGCGGAAAAAGTCCGACGCTTGCCTGTTCCATCTCATAACATGTACCATCCAACAGATCTGTCAGTAAATGAATCTGTTGATTTTGTACTTTTTCTATTTCGGTCTGTCTTTCGCGGACTCTATATTTTGAGGAATTCTTCTTCCAACCGCCTTTTCCGATTATAAGGGGACTGTTATAATATTGATCATTCTTTAGTCTTTTTCCAGCCAGCCTTTCGGTCAGTTCCTGCAGCTTTGCATACGCAATTGGATTCTCCGGAAGTGTCTCTTTTGGCATCCAATCTACCGGGAAATATTTTCTTATAATATTCAGCATCACATTGTCCTGGAATAGTTCTTCATTTCCCGCATTCGTTACGATCACCATATCAACGTCCGGATAGATCAGCACATTCTGCCCAAGCATTCCATTATATTCAAAGCTTCCCGGACGTTCTTCCATCCAGAGCTGATATCCGTATCCGTAAGTACCTTCTATACTATCTACTTTTTTCGTAACAGACGCCTCTGCCCAGCTTTCCGGAATGATCTGTTTTCCATTCCATTTCCCCTTATTCAGATATAGCTGTCCAAGCTTCGCCATATCCTCTGTATGCATGAAAAGTCCCCAGCCGCCTTTCGTAATTCCTCTCGGACATTTCTCCCACAGATAATCCGTGATCCCCAATGGCTCGAACAGTCTCGGCTTCAGATATTCATCCATCGGCATTCCGGTCCGTTCTGTTATGATCGCAGAAAGCACATATGAATTCAGACTGTTATACTGGAATTTTGTCCCTGGCTTTTCCGCCACCGAAGCATTCAGATAACTTTCCAGCCAGTCATTTCCGGACACAATTCCTGATTCATTAAATGTCACACCGCTTGTCATTGTCAGCAGATTCTCTACTGTAACCTCCGGCCGGAACATTTTCACCCAGGTACTTCCTTTATCAGAAAATATTTTATAAATGTTTTCTGACAATTCCAGTTTTCCCTCTTCTACCAGAAAACCGACTGCCATTCCGGTGATACTTTTGCACATCGAATGTGTGATATGCCAAATTCCTTTTCTGTACGGCGCAAAGTCTGCCTCACAGATCACATTTCCATGACGCAGCACCATAAAATGATGCATATCTGTATTCGGTGAATCTGCCAGTTCCTGTATCAGGTATCTCAGATGATCTGAGACTATCCCCTGGCTTTCCGGAGTCTTTCTTGGAAATATCTGTTGCTGATTTTTCGTTTTTTCTATATCCTGATCCTGTATTACCGGTACTTTATCATGCATATGCATTCCATTTTCCGGTTCCGGACACCTTGTTTTCTGCGGTACAAAATCCACCTTGCTGATTCCTTCTGTCTTTCCCAGAATCATATTGGTTACCATCTCTATTACTGCAAGCTGCTCTTTTGCCATAAGATCACCTCATTTTCATCATGTTTTCTTACTCTTATTTCTATACACAATCCGCAATTCTACTCTGTCCGCGGTTCTATATATGATGTAGTATAACAAAAAAACCCGGACATCTATACTTCGATATCCGGGTTTTTCCGTATTTTTATAAATTTTATCTTTTGTTTATTCTGCTGCTTCTGCGGCTTCCTCATCGGCATCATCATCCGCCTCACTGTTGTGTACATACTGCAATGTAACAACTGTAGTCTCAGGATCAGTCATGACATCTACATCTTTGTCACTTGAAAGTGTAAGATCTTTTACCTTGATAGAATCTCCGACTTTCATGTTACTTACATCAACTTCTACCTTGTCAACCAATGCTGACGGATATGCCTTGAACTGTACTTCTTCCAGTAACTGCTCCAGTACACCACCTGCATCTTTCTCATGTCCGACCAGAACGATCTCTGCTACAGAATGTACTTTTTCATTACTTACAAGTGCCTGGAAGTCTATCTCATCTACCTGACCTTTTAATGGGTTAAACTCGACATCTTTAATCAGAACATTCATCTTCTCACCTTCGATGTCCAGCATTACCTGACTACCTTTGTGGCAAGCCTTAAGTAAACGGTCAACAGCTGCTTTTTCCATCTTAACCGGAACAGATTCTTTCATCTCTCTTCCGAAGACATTACCAGTAACGTAACCTTCTCTTCTTAATTTCTTTGCTTTGATGTCCATGCTTCTTTTTTCAGCTTTTAAAGTATTCATTTATCTTTTCCTCCAAAAATCTGATGCTTAGCAGCCTTCGCTTTGCGGTTTCAACGCTACAAAGAGGTTTTGTTAAGTAGGTTTCCTTTGTTACAGTCGTATTATAACACCTACAGCAGATAAAGATTCACCAAAAAGTTGATTTTTTTGTCCAGGTTTTTATGCATAATTTATCTACGTTTTTCCAGTTCCTCCGTCATCTCACCACGGATACTGTCCAATTTATAAAAATATGTCAGAACTGCGATCAGCACACTACGAAAAATCCCTGGAATGCAGCGATCAGTCCCGCTACACTTGCATTTTTCTTATATTCAGAATAATCGATCACATCTGGCTGCATTGCAAATGTGAGGAAGAAAATGCACATTGCTGCAATACCATAAATTGTCATTGTGATCAGATATCCTCTTCCTTCGTTGCCATGTCCGAAGAATTTGACCAATGGTGCTGTAATTGACATAACGATTGCTGTTCCCGCCATCGCACAGATCATTCTTGTGGATACAAGAATATCACACTCATGAATATCCGATAGAAAAGCCCGGATATCAAAGACGTAACCTACATTTCATTAAATTACCATCTGGGCGGTGCCATCATCGTAGACGGTCAACTTCTTACCGGTACTACAGGAAAAAGCGGAACTTTTGAACACATGACACTGATTCCCGGAGGTCATGATTGCTACTGTGGACGTCAGGGATGTGCGGAATGCTATTGTTCCCTGAACTCGCTTCTCGGAGATTCCGATAACCTGGAAGAATTTTTTGAAAAAAAATCAGCCGGCGATACCGGCTGTATAGAAAGATGGAAGGATTATTTAAGACATCTGTCCATTCTGATCAACAACCTGCATATGGTTCTGGAACATACCGTTATATTAGGCGGACATGTTGCTCCTTACTTTACAGATGAAGATCTCTCTAAAATCCGTCATTACGTGGCTGAGCGTTCTACCTTTGATGATGACACCAGTTACATCATTCCCGGCAATCATGCAGATATTATTTTCAGAATATTTCGTCTTTTTATTATTTTTCACTTTTTTTTCAGATTACCTATTGACATTTTCACTTTCGTGCGATATTATAATATCAACAAAAGAAAAGGAGGACGGACCACCAATCAGTTAAATCTTTATTTAAAATCTAAAGAAAGAGGTACAGTCCAATGCAGAGGACAATCTAAACTGAAAAGAGTCTAATAAAGAAAAAGGAGGACAAACCACCAGGAACGTAAATTTAACATCATTAAAAAAATGATAAAAAAACAAATCGAAGAAAGAAAGAGGTATAGTCCATTGGATGAAATATCATAAAAATCCATCGTATTTAAAAAATTATTAAGTACGGTGGATTTTTTATGCTTCTGTTTATTTTTATTTCTAACTAATGTACTCGGTTACCTGATCATCTCGACCTCCTGAAATGCCTTGATAAATTGTTTCTTTCCGTAATTTGGAAATTCTACTTCTACCATCATATCGTCTTCCGATGTCACAATACCGGTTCCATATTTGGGATGTATCGCTTTTTGTTCCTGAACATTTTCTGTTTTCTCGGATTCCGTTTTTTGTTCCTGAACATTTTCTGCTTTCTGTGCTTCTGCTTTTCGGATTTCTTCTTTTGCCCTTCTCGTTAGTTCTTTAAGATTTGTCCGCTTTTCTTCATCACTGCGTATTTCTTTCCACTCAAGTAATTCCTCCGGGATCATTTTCAGATAATTACTGTAACTGCCCAATACCCCCGGTTCTCCCGGATTCGTGTAATAAGAAAGTTCCAGGTGATTTCTTGCACGCGTGATCCCTACAAAGAATAATCTCCGTTCTTCCTCTTCCTGATCAAAGCTACTGCATCTGATCGGCAGCAGTCCCGGATTTACTCCGATAATGAATACCGTATCAAATTCCAGCCCCTTCGATGCATGTAATGTCATGAGTTTTACTCTGCCGCCTGCTTCTTCCTTCTCAGCAGACTCTTGCGTATCCTCTGGACTTTCTATTGTTCCGAGTGCCACCCCATTTAGGAATTCCCGGATTCCGTCTGACATATTCAGCTTCTTTTCCCTGCTATATGTACAGATCTGATTCAGAAAATCCAATACCTGCTTTGCATCTTGCTGATAATCTGCCGAGGTAGGGTGCAGTGCTTCTTTCAATCCAAGCGAATCAAATATATCTTCTCCTGACAATACTTCTTTCTCTGTATAAAACAGCATCATATTCTTATATATATCAGATTTCTCTGTCTTGTGATTCTTTATAATGTCTTCTGCTTTCTTTTTTGTGCATTTGTCTCCGAACCTTTTATCCATCAATACCTGCATTCCCGCCTGTATATCGTCCGGATGCGTCGCAAATCTTAAGACATACATAAGCCAGTTCAATACAGGAATATCTTTCCACGACTTTTTCACCGATACTTCATATGGAATATTCTGTTCTGCAAACATCTTTTCCAGAATTTCTGCCTGTTTTTGCAGCCTGTAAAATACTGCAATATCCCTGTATTCCTTCCCTTCCTGATGAAGTGTCCAGATCTTGTCTGCCAGATACATTGCTTCCTGAAACGGATCATAATGATTCCTTATCTGAATCTTCTCCCCGCATTCATTACTGCCTTGAATCTTTCCGCCAAATTGAAGGAAACGGTTTGCCGCCTCCAGAATGGATGCATTCGATCGGTAATTAACCGGAAGTGAAAGTTCTTTTGCCTGAAACCTGTTCTTTAACAGGAAAAACATATTCTGAGTTGTCCCGCGGAAACTATAGATCACCTGATTTGGATCTCCTACTGCAAAGATTTTCGTCTCCGGTCCTTTTAATGCTTCCAGAAATTCCAGCTGTGACCGGTCACTGTCCTGTACTTCATCCACAATAATCCATTCTGGACGAGAATTTTTCCCCATTTTCAGAAGTCTTGTCCCCTCTTCCAGCAGATCGGAAAAGCTCATTTTATTCTCTTTCTTCTTTTCCTTCTGTAAAAGAGGATATAACCGAAACAGTTCATCCTTATAGCGGCTGGTTACTTTTCCGGCCTTATAATTTGGATATTCCTGCTCCAGTCTTTTTTTCAAACGGTTTTTATACTTTACTTTCAGACTATATTCTGCAATCAGACAAAGCGCCAGTTCCTGTTCCTCGTCCGGATCTATAATTTCAAACTCCGAAGTCCATTCTTCCGGTGCCATGATGCTATTTTCCACTGTATGAGCTATTTCTCCATTCTCTGCTTTTGCCTGTAACAGTGTATTTTTCAGCATCCGCATGGCAACACTGTGGAATGTTCCAAAAAACTGCACCTGTTCTTCCGTAAGTCCCGGTTCTTTTTTCTTCAGACGTTCAATAATCTCTCCTGCTGCCTTATTCGTAAATGTCAGCACCACCATCTTCTCAAGCGGAATCTTCTTTTCATAATGCAAATATAAAATTTTCGCGATCAGTACGGTCGTCTTCCCACTTCCTACATTGGCATTTACAATACATGCATCATTTCCATCTGTCACTGCTTCCATCTGATAGGAATTCAACCAATTCCATTCTTCCTTAAAATCCATTCCTGTCACCTAAAATTTATCTTCGTATCGTCGTTTTAACTTGCCTTCTGTCTTTTTCTTTCGCTCCATGTCCTCTTCTGTACGGACAACAATCTCCATATCCTGTGGACATACTGCGTGAAATTTTAATATGTTTTTGATACTTTTCGCATTCTCCGGTATCTTCAGCCAATCCTCATAAAAGTAACTGTCCACGATCAATATCAGATTATGCTTCTCTATTTCTACTCGTTTTGCGGTCTTCAGAAATGCGCCGCCACTCTCTCCATTCTTAATCACTGTCTCACAGAATTCGTTCCATTTCTCCGGAAGTTTAAAGAATGAATACTGTTTACGGACACCCGGACGCTCTTCTTCTACCTGCTTTTTCACATATTCCGGAGCTTCCAGCCTTTCCTTCAGGCTTCTAAGTCCCCATAACACCATCTTCTTACTTAATGTATAGTCTCCCACACAGGCCGGACAGCCATCCTCACAGGAACATCCCTTCACCATCTGAATCGCATGGTCGATCACCTCTGGGATCAATTCATAGATTTTCTCTGAATATCCAAGACCACCTTCATACTTATCATAAATGAATAATGACACCACTTCGTGTCCTTCTGATTCTCCGCTGCCAGAATCCATATATCCCTGCACGGTCGCATTATTAGACATTCCTGTATTGATATCATCACGTTCCGTCATCGTCACCATCATCGCCGCGTTCTTTATCGCATTTTGCAGGCCTTCGAAGTGATTATTCAATACAAGTTCTCCTGCCCCATTCGGTAACAGCAGACTTCTGTATACGCGCACCACATCCTCCGGAATATCAATCCATGTACTTTCTGTATCATAATCTTTCTGAAGCGGCTGTGTCAGTGATACATACCCAAGATTCTGATGATTATGAAATTGTAATTTCTTGAACATCGAGATCACTTCGTCTACATTAATATCTCCGAAATGTATCTTCGTTCTTTCCACTGTTTTTTCCTGAAAAGTCTGAAGGATCCGGATGTCTTCGGTTCCTGCCGGGACTGTATAATAATTTCCTTCAAACGACTTCGCTATTGCTGTCCTGCTTACCAGATCCAGTTTCAGAATCTCATACAATGCACCGTCATGCATATAGACTGCTCCCGGATGTAATTCATGATAGGCCTGCGACTCATCCATCTCTGTAATCTCACGATTCTCATTATCCAGAATTAATTTGAATCTCGTCTTATCCATATTTCTCAGACTGTAATCCCCTGAGGGAAATGCAGGACCCGACCAGGCAAATCTCCCGGCCATACTTTTTACTTCTTCTGCTTTCATCAGAACAGGAATGATCTCACCAAGACTCGGAAACAATGCTGCATCATCCAGACTCAGTGGAAGTTCTGCCGCTGCCGCACGGATATGTGCCAATTCAATCAGCAGATTATCCGGGTCTACGATCGCATTTTCACTTTTTCCTTCAAAAAGCCACCCCGGTTCCACTGCAATGTACTGGTCAAATGGCTGATTTTCAAGAATCAGGTAATTCACACAGGTCTGTCCGTTTCTCCCTGCACGGCCACTCTGCTGCCAGAATGATGCCCGCGTCCCAGGATATCCGACGATCACCGTCGTATCCAGGCTTCCGATATCAATTCCAAGTTCTAATGCATTCGTGGAAACAAGTCCCATAAGTTCTCCCGAGATCATCTGATTTTCAATCTGTTTCCGCTCAAGCGGCGTGTAACCGCCACGATAACCGGAGATTTCATCCGGCTTATGCGT
>OIEB01000352.1_pt1 | contig 20166 bp, 18 predicted proteins | sample 1581711 | NCBI WGS metagenome assembly OIEB01 (sample SAMEA3882549, study PRJEB24775) | human gut metagenome | biome: human-associated habitat; feature: intestine environment; material: feces | place: Netherlands | collected 2009/2010 | reverse complement strand
ATGGTATCCAGGTAAAAATCCATGCGTCTGAATAATCAAATTCGTCATGTCCGGATCACACTTTACATCCATGATATCAACCGGATCCTTTCCTTCTAATCCCAGTTTTGATTTTTCAATAGTCATGATCACTGCATACCATTTTCCGTTTTTATGTCGGAGTACTGCACTGTCTGGCGATGTGCTCCATAAATATTCTGGGACTGTTCCGTACTGTTTCTGCACATATTTAAAGATTTCTTCCGTCTTCACAATCTATTCAACTCCTGACGTTTCTGATATCCTACCTATAATCATACCACATTTTCGGATTCCGAACGACCTGCTAAATTCTTTTGCATTTTTCCGGTTTCCCTATCTCATATGCCAGTTCAGCAAGAACATGTTCATTCAGATTCAGGAAAGAGTCCAGACCAAAGAAAAACCGATAAATTAATTCGTACAGGGTAATTTTCTATGTTTCAAATTGTTCTAAACCATGCACACAACGCTTAATTCCGCCATGATCCGCCCTGTTCCCGGAGGTATGGAATACTTTCCTTAAAACTCTTTGCAGAATTTTTGATAAATTTCCTTTTTTTGCTTGCAAAAGAGCAATTCATCTGTTAAAATGGTGACTGTTGATAAAAGGAGGTGCTATTCATGGCTAAATGTGCAATCTGCGATAAAGGAGCTCATTTCGGAAACAATGTGAGTCATTCCCATAGAAGATCCAACAAAATGTGGAAATCTAACGTTAAATCCGTCAGAGTAAAAACAACTGCCGGCGGAGCAAAGAAAATGTATGTATGTACTTCTTGTTTAAGATCCGGAAAAGTTGAAAGAGCGTAAGTAATATCGTATGCCCCCGTAGAATGCGGGGGCTGTTTTTTTATCTTCAAGACAGATAAATTACAAGCGGGAAGCATGCCAGGTGCACACTTCCCGCTTATCTGCAAAACATATGATATCCGCACAGCAGACATATGACTGCCATTGCGATCACAATAAAATTTTCTGTAATAAGGATACCAAGAACCATGCCCACACCAATAAAAAACAGCATAAAACCAGTTAGCTTTCCCACTCCTGTCTGCTCATTTCCTGTTTTTTATTACAGTATATGCATGAAATCTAAATGGAATACTACTCTTCTTTCCCGTCTGTATCCTCGGCATTGCCTGCACCTGGCGCAAAACGGTTCACAAAATCCGGCACCATATCCAGAACCTTGGTAAGGCCATCCTGATTTTTTACGTTTACAAGTTTGGTGCTTCCATTCTGGATCACAAGTACTGCACAGGGAGACATCTTTCCGGCAAGACCTCCGCCGCCGTTATTCTTTTTATCCCCCTCAAAAGCTCCGGCTCCCACGCCGAAGGATACATCGACCAGAGGAAGGATAATGGTATCACCTACATGAATGGCATCGCCAACCACTGTCTTGGCCGATACAAAACCATCCATTCCTTTAAATAATGAATTCACGGTATCTTTGAAATTATTCTCTTTCTCCATGTTTTACCTCCTTATGTCTCCATCGGTGGATGACGTATTTTATATTTTTATTGAAATAAAGCTTCGCTGCTGTTGTGAGAACTACAATTCCATAAATCCTTCCTTTTAACAGGATCTCTCCCTCAAGAACATTTTCATCATCAAAAAGGGGCGCTGCTTCGATCTTGTTTTTATGAAAAGGAATTGTCATTCCTAATACAGCCAATATCATACCTGTAACTGCCGGATCTTCATTGCCAAATGTGATCTTTCCGGTGATCCTTGTCGGAAGCACATGATAAATCAGTTTTTTTGCATTTTTCCACAGAAAGGAAAGAGCCTCTCTGGTTCGGGGATGGTCTAAAAATTCCTTCCACCAGTTTATCTTATCACAGAAATTTCGGATTGTTAATGCAAGACTTTGCATTTTTTTCAGAATCCTTTTGGGGATTCCAAGAAAATTCTGTACGATTCGGATCAGATTTCCAACTGCAGTTTTTATTCTTCCCACTATATTCAAAATTAAATCTGCAATCTTTGTCCGAAGCTTCTTTTCATCTTCCGATTCTTCCGATATTTCTTCGGAAATCGATATCGGCTCCATTATTACATTTTCCAAAATTTCATTTATATCTTCAACAGTATCTTCCTGAGGCTCAGACATTTGCAGCTCTGCGGTATCGTTCTGATTTTCGTTTTTTGATGTCTTTTCATGGCTTCTGGAAGCCTCTGCCTGTTTTTTGGCATTTTGATTTCCGGAGTTGGAAAGAGATCTAGGTTTCTTTTTTTTACGAAACAGATTTTTAAATTTTTCCAAAGGAATCCCTAACAAACATATTTTTGTTTTCAGAACGCCCTGCTCCCAGAATACCTGTGCAGAAATTATATGAAGCAGCCAGCTCACTTCACCGAAAGCATGTATTTCCCGAAGACTATCCGTACGGTCTTTTTTTAAATTCCCTCTGTATCTGATTGGACAAAATAAAAGAAGCAGCAGGATCAGAAAGATCAGCCCGATCAGAATCCCCAGAAGGATCAATATCCATTTTATTATCAGCCATAATATATGCAGCATTGGTTCACCTGTTTTTCAGATATTCTTTTATTTTAAAATTTCCAGTTTCGGTATAAACCTGTTCGATCATATCCTGTACCATCTGTATAGCACCGAATTTTCCTCTAGCCATTCCAACGATCAAAGGACAGGTGGCTCTGGCGCTTCGCTGTACAAGCATGCCTGCGGGAAGAATTTCCAAAATATTTCCGGGATTATCAGACAAAGTAACAACGTAGATATCCGGCACGAATTTGCCAGCAGTGATCCTGGTTCTTATTCTAGTAGGATTTTTTACATCATTTCCTATGTAATAGTTTTTCATCCATTTCAGCAATCTGCCCTCACCTCCGTCTATAATGCCAAACAGGGCTGCGTATGTACACAGCCCTGTCCTGTTGTTAAAAATACTTCTGCTGTTTCGCCCAGACGCCCTCACTTCGCATTTCCAGATACTCCTGATAGGCCTGTTCCACGATATGCTTCTCGTTGGAAAAACGGAGAAGATGATAGATCTCATGAAACTTATAGTATCCGGAATCTACAAAATATTCCTCTCGCTGGGGTTTGCTATGATAATTATCAGCTATCATGAGATACCAGTGTACCTCTTTCATTACCACATCCTCCGGAACGGTGAAATTATACTGGCTCTTACCGATATATTTCACGATAGAGGCCCGAACACCTGCTTCTTCCATTACTTCACGTAAAGCAGTCTGCTCAAAAGTCTCTCCTTTTTCTACAGTTCCTTTGGGAAGCACCCATCCTTCATAACGGTTCCTGTAGGATTTATACAATGCCAGGATCTTACCCCGATGAATTACCACACCGCCACAGCTTGTTGCTTCTATCATATTGCAATCCTCCTGTAATGCGTGTGTCTTTTGCACTGGCTATAGTATACCTCTTTTTCACCTTATAGGCAAGGGGCAAGAAGCAGATACTGTTCTCAATTTAATCGAAATAATATGCGTCAAAAACATCGGCCGCAATGGGAACTGCCGCTTCACTTCCGGTTCCGCCGTTTTCCACGATCACTGCAATGGCGATATCCGGATCATCTACATTAGAATAACCCACAAACCAGGAATGACTGGAGCCATTTTCATCAAACTCCGCAGAACCGGTCTTTCCGGCAACAGTATATCCTCGTCCATTCAATGCGGAAGCCGTACCGTTTTCAACTACATTTTTCATTAGTTTTCCAAGGATATTGGCTTCATTTCTTGTCATCAGACGTTTGTATTCTGTTTTTTCTGTTTCCCTGACCGTATCACCGGAATTATTCACGATCTTATCGATCATAGTTGGCTTCATCACTATACCATCATTGGCGATGGCACTTGCGATTAATGCCATATGCATCGGAGAAACAAGAGTGTTACCCTGGCCGATCGAGGTCTGCATCACAAGTGCATTCGGAGAATCTTTATCAAGGGTAAAGCGACTGGTTTTATAGGAATTCAGCGGAAGCGCCCTATTAAAGAGCAGACCCTCTGCAGTACTTTTCAGAGTATCTCCTCCCAGACCAAGTCCCATATCTGCAAATGCACAGTTACAGGAATGTGCAAATGCGGAATAAAAATCCTCCTGTCCATGTACTGCACCATTGTAACACTGGATCGTGTGGTCATCCACTGTGATACTTCCCTGACACAGATAGGAATATCCCTCCAGTGATCCCTTTTGTCTGAAATAATCCAGTGCTGTGACGATCTTAAATGTTGATCCCGGAGGATAAGCTCCATTGGTTGCACGGTTTAAAAGGCTGCTGTTACTTTCATCATTAACAAGGGTATCCCAGTTCTGTGCGATCGTGTTCGGATCAAAATCCGGTTTGCTCACCATAGCCAGGATACGTCCGGTGGATGGTTCCAGTACAACTACCGCTCCTCTGCGGTCTCCCAGAGAATTGTATGCCGTTGTCTGAAGATCTGCATTCAGACTGGAGATCACGGTATCACCCTGATTCTTTTTTCCCAGGAATTCATTTTTCATCTGTTCCAGAAAAAATGAATGGGAGGTGAGAAGCTGGAAATTTGCTTCCGATTCCAAACCACTCTTACCATTGGTATCATATCCTACTGCATGTGCAAAAATATTGGAAAACGGATACGTTCTCTCTTCTGTTCCATCTTCATACACATTGGTCTGTGCCAGAACCTCACCATCCGAAGACTGGATACTTCCACGTACTACCCGGTCCGAAAATGTATCCTGACGGGTGTTGTACGGGCTGTTGATAAAATCTTCGCTTTTTATGGCGTCAAAATAGGCCAGATATCCGATCAGACTGACAAAGATCAATATAAAGAAGGCCGATACAAAAGTTAAAGGCCGGTTCTTTTTTCTACGGAGTCTGGCGATTTCTCTTTCTCTCAGGCGTTGCTCTCTTTCCTCTTCTTTCAATCGTTTCTTTTCGCTGCGTTTCAATTTGTTCGTCCTCATCTTCCCTCAGAATATACAGTCCCTGAATGATCGCAAGCATCAGGATGGTACACATGACAGAACTGCCTCCGTAACTCACCAGCGGAAGTGTAACTCCTGTCATTGGAATAAACTTGGTTGCACCGCCGATGGTCAGAAATACCTGAAAAGCATATTCTGTTCCGAGCCCCAGTGCGATCAGTTTATAAAACGGATTCCTGATCTTTAGTGCAATAGTAACGATCATCAGAAAAAAGCTTGTGCATACAAGAATCAGGCAGATGGCAAAAATGCCACCCAGTTCCTCGCAAATAGCACTGAAGATAAAATCATTTTTTACGACCGGGATCTTCTCTGGAGAGCCCTGACAAAGTCCCATTCCAAACCAGCCTCCGGTTCCGATCGCAAACAGAGACTGCACGATCTGATAACCTTCATTTTGATAGACAGCCATCGGATCCTTCCAGGCACTGACTCGCTGACGGACATGTCCAAAAAGATGATATGCGATCACCGAACCAACGCATCCTCCGCCAAGTCCCAAAAATAAATAGCTCGGATTTCTGGTTGCCACATAGATCAGTACAAGGTAGGTGACAAAAAAGATTACTGCACTACCCAGATCCCTGGAAAGAACCAGGATCCCTACATGGATCACTGCAACGATCGTAGCCAGTACTACTTTGCGAAAATCCACCTTGGTACACAGAAGTGATGCCATAAAAAATACGAAGGTTATCTTGATCACCTCGGAAGGCTGGATTCCCATAAGAGAAAGCTTTGCACCGTAGCTTGTGCTTGCCAGAACAAGAACTGCCGCCAGAAGTACAATACCAATTCCGGCATAAGCCCATGTAAGATCCTTTAAAAATTTCATTTTTCGTATCATTACCGGTATCACCAGTGATACTGCACTACCTGCGGCCACGATCAGAAGCTGCTTAGTTGCAGACGGAAGTGAAAGCCGGCAGAGCATGATAAATCCTACGCTCAGGAGCATACACATATTATTTAAAAGAAGCAGCGATGCATTCTGATAAATAATTCGATAAAGGATCTGGATCGCTGCAAAAAAGATCATCATTTCGATATAGAACAGGATGACCCTGAAATCCATGCTTTTTAAATAGATCACAAGAAATGCTGTAAAATCAATAAAAAAGATCATGGTCAGCTGCTGATGGAGCAGTTCTCTCTTTTCTTCCTCATCCTGCCGCCACACCATATAAAAACAATGAAAGGTATAGACGATCATCAATGTGAGGATCACATACTTAGATAATTCTGTAATTACATTAATCATACACTTTTACTCGGCTCCTCTTTTAAAATGGCCTTTTGTATACTTGCGTCCGGAAGGTTTTCCGTTTTCCTGATAAACCGTCCGGAATTCTTTCAGGATCGCTTTTGCCTTCTCTGGCTCTTCGATCGTAAATGCCAGTCGCAAAGAGAGAAGGTTCAGTTTTTTTACCTGATCTTTTTCACCCGGAAGTCCGTAAGGAATGCTATTATAAATGATATTATAACAGTATTTTGCTTTTTCGGAGATGTTTTTTCCCCATGGATCACAGCTGCATTTTACCGGAAATTCACTGTTATAGCGGTCTTTCAGATAAGCCGTCTCATATTTTCCTGTACATCCGAAAAGATTCTTCCTTACACACTGCGCGGAAAGCATCAGTGGGATATAACCATATAAAAGCAGCTCCGAAGAAGTATTATCTCTGTGTTTCAGTTCACCCTCATTCAACTCAAGGGGGACTGTATTTCGAAGAACTCCCTCTTCCCGCCAGAAATCAACACTCTGATCATTCCAGGTATACATGGATGCATCCAGGATACATTTTCCGCCATATCCCATTTTTTTCAGTACGGCGTAAGATTCCAGGTTTCTTACCAGAAAACCCTTCATACCCTGCTCCAACCATTTTTGAGCTGATCGAAGCCACTTTTCGGGGATTTCTCCGCGATGGATATGTGGAGTAGAAAGATATAATTCACTGCTTGCAGCAAGTTCCGGTGAAAAATATTTTTCCATAGTATCAAAAGGAAAATAAAAACCTGTAATCCCCGGTTCGTTCAAAAGTACTTCCGCAGTATCCGAACGTTCACAGGATACATACACAGGCAGACTGTCTGTTACCCTTCTGTGACAGGCAGCCTGATCCTTAGATTTCGTCGGCCGCTTCGTAACCTGTGCTCTCTTCTGACATCCGATCAGTGCTTCCAGCAGCTGACTCAGAGCATCTCTTCGTACTTCATTGAGAACTTTAACCGGAACAAAAATCCTTCCATTTATTTCAATGTTCAGATCCTCCCACTGAAAATCTGTATTTCCCAGTTTCTCCATCTGCTGACGGATCCTCTGTTCTTCCATTGGCTGATTTTTAGCAAACTGTACCTCACCGCCCATAGCAGTTACTGTCTGGCCCTTGCAGGTTATTTCCAGTATAACAGGACTTTCAGGAGAAAGTATTAAATTCCCATGAATTTTTTCTTTTATTTTTCTGATCTCCGGCTGGATATTACCGGATTTTTTTTCATTGGCAAAAGCCATCATTTCCGGCCCGCGATACATATCATAGTATCCTTTGCAGGATCCTCCACGACTGAAAAGCTCAAGAAGATACTTCCGGTCTTTTTCCTGAACGTGATATTCTTTTCCACTTAAATACATATCCAGATATTTTCGATATACTGCCGTGACGCCCGCTGTGTACGCCGGCTGTTTCATACGCCCTTCGATCTTCAGAGACATAACACCCGCCTCCAGGATATCCGGAAGAATATCCAAAGTGCAGATATCTTTCAGGCTTAATGCACAAAAATCCTTGTCTCCTTTATATTTTCTATGATCCATGGTTACACTGTAAGGAAGCCTGCATGGCTGTGCACAACGGCCACGGTTTCCGCTTCTTCCACCGAAAATACTGCTCATCAGACACTGGCCGGAATAGCTGTAACAGAGAGCTCCATGGATAAAAGTCTCTATTTCCAGAGGACTTGCCTTATGCATGGCAGATATCTCTTCCAGGGAAAGCTCTCTGGCCGGAACCACACGAGTTGCTCCCTTTTCCTCCAGAAACCGCATTCCCTCCGGTCCGGTTACTGTCATCTGTGTGCTTGCATGAATATCCAGATCCGGAAAATTCCGGCGTATAAAAGAAAATACTCCCAGATCCTGTACGATCACCGCATCCAGCCCTGCCTCATAATACGGAAGCAGATATTCAAACAGCTGATCATCCAGTTCACGGTTCTTCAAAAGTGTATTCACAGTAAGATATAATTTACGGTTATGGATATGTGCGGTCTCAATGGCAGTGATCAGCTCTTCCTGGGTGAAGTTCTGCGCATAAGCTCTTGCTCCAAAAGCCGGTCCCCCTACATATACCGCATCAGCCCCGGCACCAATAGCTGCCTCAAAGCTTTCATAAGAACCTGCCGGCGAGAGCAGTTCTGTTACCATATTTTTCAAAGTATTCCCTCATCTCCCATCTGTTAATCAATCCGATGACCATAAAACAAAAGAGGATTACCGAAGCAATCCCCCATCCTTATTTAAGCAGTTCATCAAGTTCTTTCTCCAGTTCCTTCACCTTACCGTCCAGAAGATTCTTCTGTTCCTGAGCTTCCTGTTCTGCCTTCTTCGCCTCTTCGATCTGCATTTTCAAAGAGATCAGTTCATGTTTCAGATCATACATCTCCTGGTCTTTCTGCTGCAGATCCTGTTCAAAAATCTCCGCCTGCTTCTTTGCCTTAAAATAATCATCTGTAATATTCAGACTGAGCAATGTATGCTTGGTCTCCATGGCCTGTCTGGAGTATCCCGGCATCTGACTCAGCTCACTGATCTTATTATTCATATAGGCTGCAACCTTCTGAAAATATTCCTCGGACTCATACCCGCCCAGAGTAATGATCTTTCCATCGATAACAACCTGTGCTGTATTCTTTACCGCCATTCGTAAAGCCTCCTGAATTTATCTGTTACTGGTAATTTCCTCAATAACATTCCTCTGCATTGCCGGTCTTACAACCCACAATTTCTTTTATTATAACTGATTCCCGCAAAAATGTATAGAAGTTTTTCTATTATTTTGTCGATTACAATATTTTCCTTAAAAATGCAAATGTTTTTCTCAATTATGAGTGTTGGCTTTCATGTGTTCGATCACCCTTTTCCAGGAATCAATACCGCAGGTTCCACTTACCTTTACGCCTGTGTTTTTCTGGAAAACTTTCAGAGATGCTTCTGTATCGTCTCCGAAATAGCCATCCACAGTAACACCAAGTACAGACTGCAGCACGGAAACTGCAACGCCGGAATTCCCTTTCCGGATGATCGGAAGCTGGGTCTCAAATTTTCCTGTCAGAACTACTGCCTTTTCTGAAGTCTGTACAGGATACACTGCTTTTCCGTTCCAGTCATAGATGGTGTAGCCCTGTTTCCACTCTTTCTTTGCATTCTCAAGGCTCTTGTATGCTCCGATCTGGCTCTTGCTGTCAGCCCAGGACTTTCTTGTGCGATAATACTTATCTACCGTTGGCGTGGTGGTCTCAGCTCCGATCAGCTGCTTGAACCGGTTCCAGTCACCTTTTGCACGGATTGCTGACGGGCAGTTCTTTGCACATACATCATAATGCTGCACAACTCTGTCTGCCGGGATTCCCAGCTGTTTCATAAGCTGTTTGCACACCTGGACTGTATTCTGGAAAGCTTTCTCGTAGTTATAGCCCGCCTGAACGCACATCTCGATTCCTACTGAATTTCTGTTGTTGACAGTACCGAACAGCCGACCGCCGTAGTTGACGCCCACGTGCCATGCTCCACGGTTGTATGGAAGCGCCTGATACGCTTCTGTGTCGTCCACATATACATGTGCAGAATATCCCTTAAAGTTGCCATCATGCTGTGCTTTTGCATGCGCTTTCGCATTTGCACCCTTGGCATAGTTATCCGTGTTGTGAATTACGATATATGCCGGTTTCTGACCTGCATAGCTATTGTTGTTACTGATAAGGCTTGTGTTGATATTCATGGTATTACTCTCCTTTTCTGTTTTTGATGTCTTGATAGATAATATACCGTTCAGGATGTTGATGATTTTCTGTCCGTAGTTCTTTCCGGATGCCCAGCCCTGTCCTTTGGGATTTTCCTGGATGCCGAGATGCTCAACATACTCAGCGCAGCCTCTTGATACGTATGTATATCGCGGGTCAATACATTTCTGTTTCAGTCCGTCTGTACAAGCGTAAGCCTGCAGATGCTGGATCTGCGCCCTGATTCCTTCTTTCGCAGTTTTAAAGCTGCAGCCTTTCTTTCCTGTGACGTTCACACCTAATCCGCAGAAATTATTCTGATCAAGTGTTACTGCTGATCCCGAAAACGTGAAGTTTCCTGTTTCCAAACAGGACTGGGCAAAAGCAATGTCACCACGCACGCCCTCTTCCGTGCCTTCCGTGATATACAGAGGAATCATCTTTGTGACCGAATCGGACACCTGTGGATTTACTTTTTTGATGTAAACCTTCATCTGTTCAACGCTGGCCTGTGGGGTTCCCATGATCTTTATCATATTTTCCTCCTGTGAGGGTGATCACTCACCCTCTGAATTTTTATATTTTGTTCTTTCCCAGATCTCCTTGACTTTCTCCCAGCCTCCGGTTGCAACCAGATACACGATAAATGCTGCAATCACAGATGCTACAATGTAATACCAGGTTATTGCAGCTTTATAATATGTGCACAGAATCAGTAATGCTACCGGGCACAGAATCAGGGATGCTACAAGGGCAACAATACTGGTCTGAATGTTCTTCAGACCTGGAAGATCTTTGATCACCTGCACGATTGCTGAAACGATAAATGCCAGGATTCCGATCAGGGCCAGGGCGTAAGTTACATACTGTGTGATAGTGTTAATATTCATAGTCATTCTCCCTTTCTTTTGATATGCAGTTCTTCAATTTCCTGTTTCATTTTTGTTACCATGCCATTTCCGCCAAGTCTGTGGTAAGCTTCGTACATTTCGCAGAAATTCTGATATGCGTATGACGGAATATCTCCCATCTTCGTATACTTTGAGTGATACTCAATCATCTGGACGCGAAGCAAGAGCATAGTTCCCTTACTGTTTGCGTCTCGATCTTTCTTCTGATTTTTCAGAAGTCAAACGATATAACCAAGCAAAATCGGCAATGCGATAAGATATGTTTGTGTGAGTATTTCTTTCAATTATTCACGCTTTCTCCGGTGTTGCGCCGGCGCAATTTTGTATAAAAATAAGAGCCTGTTACGGCTCGGCTCTGATCTTCATAAATAAATCTTTTCTATCCTTTCAATCAAACACTGTTATTCTTATCTTCGAAAACATCTTCCGCTCCTTCGAACTCCGGAAGGGTTTTGAGATATTCATATGCTTCCTTGATACTCAGATCGCTAAATTTCTCAGTTTCATAGGTGACAATTTTCTGATAGGGTTGCTGAATCTCTCCAGCAAGTTGTTTCTTCCTGATTTTTTCTGAAATCAGAGAAATCACGGAAATAGAGCAATGACTGTTTACAGTATTGGATACATACAGGATGCGATGATATTCAGTAGTTACACCATCGTCCTGGATTACTTTCTTTTTTAACGCCATTTTGATTCTCCTTTTTTAATCGAAGCTTGACGTATTACTTACGCTATATGCTGTTGATGTTGTGTTATCCGTGTAGGTGGTAACAGTTCTTGTCCATAAAAATGGTTTGAAAATATCTATAGCAGGCGGTGATCCAAGCCACGTTCCCGTCGGTGCAGTGGTCTGTGATGCACATAATTGATATGTTATAGCTGTGGATTTAATTCCTTTGCCAGACGCTCCCGTGGGACCTTGAGCGCCAGTTGCCCCTTTATCTCCTTTAGGTCCAGTTGGGCCTTGTGGCCCCGTTGCGCCTGTAGCACCTTGTGGACCACGTGGTCCAGTATCACCTTTTGCTCCAGCTATACAAACTCCATTTTGACTTGGCGAATATGTTTTGTTACCAGCGCCATCGGTTTTTACAGTCCTGGACCACATGTGCTTACCGTTCACCCATGTCGGAGCTGTGGTGGACCAGGAGCCGCCAGATAGGGATGTTTGCGATGTAGAGAGATAATATTCCACGTCTACTGATTCAAGGGAGTCTTCAGGTGCAGGCGTCCAGTCTGTCGGAACCGTTCCGAACTCGCCTTTCACATTTCGAATCTTGAATTTGATTGGAGATTTTGCGTTTGTAGTAACGATACCCCAGTTTGTTGAAGCGTCAAATATATCGTACGAAACATTTGTTTTGGGTGTATATGAGAACCATACTCTTTGCCATTTATTCGCTACTAATGACTGAACTGAATTCTTACGTAATGATGTGTTATCGTTATCGTTACCGGTCCCACTCGGCATTCCGTCATAACCATTATTTACATCGGCATTCCAACTGCAGGCGACTTCAGGATTTACTTCCAGACTGATTATATATGTGTATCCTCGTGGGATATAGATTTTCTTCACACCAGGGTCGAAATAAATTCCTCGACCCCATGAATTGGAACCAATCGGGGCCACACAAGTCCAGGTGTTCGATGCTTTATCATAAGAAAATGTTGATAATCCATTACAGTTTTTGATCATCCCTACGGGAATCAAGTTTCTTCCACCGATTTTTAGATTGTCAATTTTACTATTAGCACTATTAGCCTTATTCCAAGCTTCTTTAGCAGCTTCATAGCTGGATGATTTTGAAACGTCGGAATATTTAATAGTTCCGTTTGACATCACAGTCTGATCGACGAAATATAATGTACTGGTAGATCCTGAGGTATACGATGGTTCTGTTTTACTCCAATTAGACCCAATGGCGCTACCATCACTTGGTTTAGACGGTGCTGTCGTTGAAGACTGAAGAATATAATACCTCGTAAATTTACTTACACTTATACCAATACTCCCAGTTTCCCCTTTGGGTCCAGTCGGTCCCTGAGGTCCAGTTGGTCCCTGTGGTCCAGTTGGTCCCTGAGGTCCAGTAGCTCCTTTGTCACCTTGCGGTCCCTGAGATCCAGTTTCACCTTGCGGCCCCTGAGCGCCCGTTTCACCTTTGGGCCCAGCGGCACCTTGTGGACCACGAGCACCCTGGGCTCCGGTATTACCTGTTATACACACTCCGTTTTCGGAAGGCGTGAATTCAGTACGATCATCTCCGTAGGTTACGAAATTTCGTCTCCAAACATACTTGCCTTCTGTCCATGTGGGCTGATTATTACTCCATGAACCACCAACTAATGATGTTGGGGATGTGGATGAATAAAACTGTTCGAGTGTTGATTTGACTGTATTATCTACTGTGGCTGCTTCTTTTGAACCAATCCGGAATTTGCTGACATTAATATCTAACATATCCGTCACTGGATTGAATTCCAACGATGAATTCTTGCCTTTAAGTTTAAATACACCATCAGCATACATCTGAATTGGCGATTCTTTCTTACTTGTAAGAGCTCCGTCGCCAAGTCCAAGACCGGTGGTGGAAATATAAACACCGCTTGTTGGATCATTAATAGCCAGCTTGCCACTATAGATGGCATTTTGACTCATATCAAACTGAGCAATCTTAGCCTGGAATGCAGACAGGTCAACGACATCTATAGAAGCGGCCTGGATCTTCTGACCATTCACTTCTGCCTCAGATACGCCATTTGCGATGTTGATTGCTTTGACAATAGAGTCCTGACCATCCGGACCGGTGATGATAAGGCGCTCTGTCTTAATCGTACCGGCTACAATAGAATCTGCATTGATAGACTTGATCTTCGCTGCTTCAATCGTCGCATCAGCAATCTTAGCGTTCGTTACAGCGCCTTCATGGATTGCTGCTGAGCCAATGGACCCGTCCTTTAGGACGCCTTTTTCAATCCAAGCGTTATTTACATTTGCGAGATCGATATTTGCTTTTTTAGCATTAATTTCCTCAGCATTTTCTTTAACTACATCCAGTTCCTTAATAGATGCATACGTGATTTTTGCAGTCTCCACATCCAGTTTGTTAATCATCGCTCTGTCAATCATTACCAACTGTGCGTAATACCGTTCCATTTCTTTTGTCTGTGGGCCTTTATAATCTGCATTGGTTTCTTCTTCTGACAGGCCGACAGCTTCAACTGAATATGTAAGACCGCCATCGTATTCCCAATCCAGTTTCATGATAGGAACCTTATATGTGTTTCCAGACAGATCTGCTACGGTCAGGATATCCCAAGGATCCAGTCGGGGATCTCCCATCATTTTCAATGTACCTGGCATATAGGAGAAATTTTTGAAAGATGCCAGGATATTATTGAGGACTGTTTGTGTCATGAACGGATTGGAAAAAGACACGGATCTCGCTCCGGATCCTGAAAAGATTGATATGCTTTTTCCATTTTTATCTTGTCCCGTAAAACATACAAATTTTGAAACATCAAAAGCATAATCATTATGTTCAAAATTTCCCCAGTACCGGCTCGTCTTTACCTTATAATCTGAATCCACATAGGTATGCAGCTCGATCTGACCTCTACGGTTACAAACAGCAAACGCCCCATAAAGCTGCGCCACATAAGAAAGGACTTCCCTGCAGCTATATCCTTTCGGCACTTTTATGGATATCGCAGTTAATCCGGATGTCACTACAGGAACACCTGTGATATCCGCAATCTGCTTTAGTACTGCCACTGTATTTGTGGTTGTGCCATCCATGGAAAATGTCCGCTCTGTGTTCATCATACGGTCGTAAGCCGTGAACGTGATCTGATCATCCGCTTTTTGGGGCTTTCCTGCTGTAAAATATCCCATGGGGATATATTCTGTTTTTCCGTTCACGTCCATACCAATCTGAAGGAGCATTTCTGTTCCTTCAACTACCAGTCCTTTGCCAGGAATTGTCACTTCTATGTACTGTGACATGGTAGAACCCAGAGAAAAATCGTCTTCTCCTTCAGAACCTCCGGTGAATTTGATACTTCGTACGGTTGTGATGGATGTTTCTCCATAGGTGAGTAAACATTTAAATGTTCTGGAATCCTGCTGTACCAAGGTTCCAAATGCAGTTGTTGACTGATACACAGGACCGCCTCCTTACTCTGCCAGCATGAAATCAATGACATCCAGTTCAGCCATAGTCAGTGAATCATATTTCGGATCTTCGTCACATTTCTCGACTACTGAGATGGAAACAGTATGAATCTCCACCTCGGTCTCAATATTCAGAAGTTCACTCATATCCTTCCCAAATCTTTCTTTGTCTTCCATGATATAGCAGTCGTCTTCCGTCATGATCTCACCATTTTCATCTTTCTTGGCGTATCTGCGGATCAATTCTTCCCGTTCCGCAGTGTAAGCTGACGCAGCCTCCTGGACTGCTACCACGTTCTTCTTGATCGCATACGCCAGACGGACTGGCAAGCTCTTTTTTTTCATAGATACGCAAGTATTTAAAAAGTCTACAATTTCTTTGTTTTGCATTTTCATTGTTCTGTTCTCCTTATTTTCCGATCAGTGTCGCCCCTACTCCTTTGTATGTTTTCACACCGTCCACATAACTGTATACCGGATAGGATGGTGTGTTTGAGTAGCATCTCTTTGTTATCCGGGAATTGCTTCCAGGATCCGTAAATGTCACATTAAAGAAAGCAGGGCTGATTGCTGCATCAATCTTGGCAGTATCCGCTCTGCTTAACATGGGCCATGTAATTTCCAACGTATATTTAATAGCAATAAGATCGCCTACCATATCACCATTCGCTACACGCCCTGTATTATTTGACCAGATTTTTTCCTTTTTTATTGTCAAACCCGAAAGGGCCGGAGTCGGCATCGTAACTCCGTCAATAATGATATCATCTGTCACTTTACCGCCTCCTTATCCAAATACCGGATTTCCGGTCTGTTTCTGATAGTTGTTTCCTTCCTGGCGGATCACCTTAAACAATTTCTTTGCATCGCCTTCCAGATAGATGTGGAGTTCCTGTCCACGATCATTTCTGCCCTGCATGCTTTCAAAAGCATTCACAACTGCTTCAAATACACCTGCCCGGATTCCGGCAATGATCTGATTATTGTTTGCCACCGCAGAATGGTTTCCCATTCTTCCGACAAGCTCCGGTCCGGACTCTCTTGCCACGAACATTTCTCCCATACCAGGGAATCCGCCATTTGCGTACCAGCTCAGATTGAAACGTGGCAATGAAAATTTGAAGTTACCGATTTTTATAGATCCACCTTCCCAATCCCAGCCGATATGTGGCATAGGGATATGGATGCTTGAAAATCCATTTGCAAAAGTCTGAATAACATTCTGGCCAACTGTGTATAAGCTTGGAATTGCGTTTGCCACCTTGCCTGGTATATTACTTAATATTCCAGACAGAGAGCTCCAGTTATTATTCAGGCCGGTTCTCATTCCGCTTATGATATCCCTGCCTTTCGGCGTTACTTTGCTTTTGATATCTCCGATAGCGTTGAAAGATTGAGAACCGATTTTCTTTACTCTGCTCAGGAATGTTGATTCCCTTACAGCTTCCCAGCCATTTTTCAGACCGATGATCGCAGCATTTCCTTTCCCACGTAGCCATGTTTTGGCATTTCCAAGTCTCTCTTTTGTCTGCCCTGGGAGTTTAGCAATCCAAGACAGTACAGCTGGCAATCCTGCTTTCATACCATTGAACAGGCCAGATATAACATATCCGCCCTGCGTACGCATGACTGTTGATGGTGAATGGATTCCGAAAGCTTTTTTGAATCCGTTTATGAATGGTTTAAAAATGTGTGCCTTGATCCAGGTTCCTATATCTTTAAATGACTGCACAACACCATTTTTAAAGCCTTCCCAGGTGAATTTTCCAGCTTCTGTGAAATGCTTTATAATATACTTCCTTGCATCTGCAACTGCATTTTTAAAGATACCGCCAATAAATGCAGCAAAACCTCCAAATGCAGCTCCAATCGTTTCAAAAACTCTGTCAGCAATTCCGCTCCAGTCAATGTTTACCATCAGATCTTTTGCTTTGTTATAGATGGTGTCCCCCATGGACCACCAATCCATGTGTTCGATCGCTGAGATTGCAAAATCAAAAAAGCCTTTTATCCCATCGGATAAGGTCTGTCCTATTTTTCCAGTATCAATGGTTTTGACCGTGTTGGTTACAAGATCAGCCAGTGCAGTGCCCAAGCCTCTCCAGTTAAAGTTATGAACTGTGGTATAAAGTGCTTCCAGTCGTGTGTTAAAGCACTCTCCAACTGTTTTTCCAACTACACTCCAATTGGTTGTCGCAATCGCTGTATTCAGTGTGCTTACCAGACCAAAGACGGTATCATGTACGGTTCCTTTGATCAGATTCCAGTCAAGGCCTTCAAGAGCACCATTGATTCCATCTCCGATAGCTTTCCCAAGACTGTTCCAGTGGAAATTCTTTGCAAAGGTATCTACAAATCCAAAGGCTGTGTTCAGTCCCTTAGAGAATGTATTACCAACTAATTTCCAATCCGTAGCTTCAATAAAACCATTCAGAAAAGTGGCAATGCTTTTTGCAATCTTGTTACAGGTATTCTGGATTTTACCCCACGGAATACGTTCCAGGGCTTCGTTGAGCTTATTGCCGACCATGGCACCAAGTTCTGTAAAATCGCCGGACTTCCAAGAATCTTTAATCAGTTTTGCGAGATCTTTGAAACGGCTCTTGATGGCCGTTGTCTGGAACATATCATTAACACCACCAAGCGGTGATGTATCCGTTCCACTTGCTGTTCCTCCTGATCCGGAGCTGTCTGAATCATCGTTCAGCTTGTTGATCTGGTCGAATCCCAGAAGAGTGCGCTGATATTGTTTTGCCGCTTTTGATGCCGTATCCGCGTTCTTTGCATTATTCTTCAGACCCGTTGAGGTACTGTTAAGACTTGCAGCATAATCCTGATTGACTTTCTTGGCCGTGACCATGGTGGTTTTGCCTGTGAGGGCTCCCATCAGCTGGCCTATGGAATTTACCACGTTGATAACCGTCTGAATGAAACTGTTCAGAATTGGTGCTACAACATTCAGGATTGGTGCAAAGGCTGTGGCCAGTGAATTTTTGAGCTGTGTCAGAGAAGACATCAGCAGAGAAAGACTTCTGTTTGTTTCTCCACTGTACTGTGCAAGGTTCTGAAATCCCTGCTTTGCGCCATCTACAGCTCCACGGATCACAAAACTTGCAAACATAAATTTTGCAGTCATTCCGATCGTCTTCAGTATACCTGTCAAGCCTCGTCCGGATGTTCCCAGACCATTGAACGAAGATTTTGTCCTGTTAAGAAACGGGATTCCGGATGTGAACTTCTGGATCAGTGCAGCATAAGCACCGGAGCATTTCCGGATCACACCGGTGAAGGAAGATGCAACGTTTCCAACACCTCCCAGAAACTTTGTAAAGCCTCCCCACCCCTTCGAAACAGTTGCTCCTATTCCTTTGAAAATTCCTGTCCCAAAGTTCAATGCCTGTTTCGGAAGAGATACCGGCCGCTTTACATCTGTATTTGAGGATTCCATCTGTCTGGCCTTTGTTTTATACTCCTCTACAGCTATTTTCGCTTGATCAATGTCATATGTAAGGCTTTTCCATTCCTGACTTTCTTTTGATACGCCCAAAGCTTGGAGCTTATTCTTTTTTTCGCGATAAGCATCAAGTTCTTTATTTACTTTCAAAATGTCTTTTTGTATTTTTTGATATTCTTCTGTTGGCACCTGCTGAGTTGATTTTCCTGATTTTTCTAACGATTTCATTTTTTCTTCATACTCAAACAGCTTCCCGCGAGCTTGTTCAATATCGTATATAAGGCTTCTCCATTGCTTGCTTTCTTTCTTAACGCCCATCGCCTCAAGCTTTTCACCTTTTTTTTCATATTTTTCTATTTCTTCGTTTAAACTTTTAACAGAATTTCTGATTTCACGATATTCGTCTGTAGGGGTTTGTTTAAAAGCAGTTCCTGACGTTTCCATTTTGGCTGCAGCATCTTTGTATTCACTGAGTTTTTTTTCAGCTCGAGTAATATCAACTACAAGGCTTTTCCATTGCTGGTTCTCTTTAGATTTACCCGTGTTTTCAAATTTGTGCTGTTTTTCTTGTAGTTTTTCCAATGATTGCTGTGCTTTTGATAAATTTTTCTGCAATTCTGCATACTCTTCCGTTGGAACTTTGATGCCTGCCTTGATCTGGAAATTTTTCACAGGATTCCTGCTGAGCATTTCCCTGATCTTATTCAGAGTATTCCTTACCGGCTGCAGCGCCTTGCTTTCCATTCCCTTGAACGGATTCTTTACTTTCTCAGTTTCCTTCTGGATTTCTTCAACGCTTTTCTTTACTTCCCGCCGGCTGTTTTCCATTCCTTTTTTCAATGGTTCTGTTGTAGCTTCAATTATCACCTGCATCTTATGAAGTGTGTCTCCCATGGGCTCACCTCCTCTCTTTTTCTCAACAAATCAATGATTATGTCTATAGTTCCATTCGGCGTTGTACGCCCTTCTTTTTTCCATGTACTCTTCCCACTGGCGGGCTTCCTCTGCTTCTTCGTATGCCTTCTGTTCTTTTTCAAACAGTTCCGGATAATAATCCCAGGGATGGGCTATCTTGCCATCTTTAGCAAATAACGCTGAGATATCTACTGCTATGGCCTGGGCCTGGATGAAATTATCCATGATCCGCTGCTTTTCTTCTCTGAGCAACCGCCTTCTTATATTTGCCAAAGTATCGAATATCTCATTTACAGAAAGGTTCCAGAATGTTTCCGCCAGGATCCCCATCTCAAGAGCTACCGGATACAGCTCCGAGAGCTGTTCTGACATCAGGCGTTCTCGATTTCCTCCAGAAGGGATACCGCTGTTTTCTCCGGTAAAAAACCCGATACCACCATGAGCGGGATCAAAATCTTCTGATAGAGTTCCAGCTGACTGTTCCCTTCATCGATCCATGCGTCATACAGCTTCTGCACATCCTGATAATCAATCCCATGCTCCCACGGTGACATTGCTTCCTGGATGATCGTCAGCATCACGGAAAGCGGCGGAATATCATCGATCATATTCATGAGATTCTGTCTGTACTTATTTTCCAGGCGTCCGATTCCGGAAGCTTTCAGTTTCATCTTGAAGCTCCTGCCGCCTACATTCCAATAAGCAAAGG
>OIEB01000273.1_pt1 | contig 24249 bp, 20 predicted proteins | sample 1581711 | NCBI WGS metagenome assembly OIEB01 (sample SAMEA3882549, study PRJEB24775) | human gut metagenome | biome: human-associated habitat; feature: intestine environment; material: feces | place: Netherlands | collected 2009/2010 | reverse complement strand
AGGAACGAACTCATGAAGAGGCGGATCCAGGAAACGGATAGTAACAGGGTTACCTTCCAGAGCTTCAAAGAGACCTTTGAAGTCATCCTGCTGATATGGAAGAACTTTTTCAAGTGCTTTCTCTCTCTCTTCTGCTGTTTCGGAGCAGATCATTTCACGGAATGCATCGATACGTCCCTCACCGAAGAACATATGCTCTGTACGGCAAAGACCGATACCTTCTGCACCAAGCTCTACAGCTTTCTTAGCATCTGCAGGAGTATCTGCGTTTGTACGAACTTTCATTGTTCTGTACTTGTCAGCCCAAGCCATGATACGTCCGAACTCACCAGCGATTGTAGCGTCTACAGTCGGGATGATTCCGTCGTAGATGTTACCGCTTGTACCATCGATGGAGATGAAGTCTCCTTCGTGGAATTCTTTACCAGCAAGTGTGAATTTCTTGTTTTCTTCGTCCATAGCGATATCACCGCATCCGGATACACAGCACTCACCCATACCACGGGCAACAACTGCTGCGTGAGATGTCATACCACCACGAACTGTCAGGATACCCTGAGCAGATTTCATACCTGTGATGTCTTCCGGAGATGTCTCAAGACGTACAAGTACGACTTTCTCTCCTCTTTCAGCCCATTCAACAGCGTCATCAGCTGTGAATACGATCTTACCGCAAGCAGCTCCAGGAGAAGCGCCAAGGCCTTTACCCATTGGTGTAGCAGCTTTCAGAGCAGCAGCATCAAACTGTGGGTGAAGAAGAGTATCAAGGTTACGTGGGTCGATCATAGCTACAGCTTCTTCTTCTGTTCTCATTCCCTCATCAACAAGGTCACAAGCGATCTTTAAAGCAGCCTGAGCTGTTCTCTTACCGTTACGTGTCTGAAGCATATACAGTTTACCATGCTCTACAGTAAACTCCATATCCTGCATGTCTCTGTAATGTTTCTCAAGAGTCTCGCAAACCTGTTTGAACTGTACGAATGCTTCCGGGAATTTCTGTTCCATTTCGGAGATGTGCATAGGTGTACGAACACCGGCAACAACGTCTTCACCCTGAGCATTTGTAAGGAATTCACCAAACAGACCGTTAGCTCCTGTAGCAGGGTCACGTGTGAAGGCAACACCTGTACCACAGTCATCACCCATGTTACCGAATGCCATCATCTGTACGTTAACAGCTGTACCCCAGGAATATGGGATATCGTTGTCACGACGATATACGTTCGCACGTGGGTTGTCCCAGGAACGGAATACGGCTTTGATAGCACCCATTAACTGTTCCTTAGGATCAGTTGGGAAATCAGCACCGATTTTTGCTTTATATTCAGCTTTGAACTGTTCAGCTAATTCATGAAGGTCTTCTGCAGTAAGTTCAACATCCTGCTTAACCCCTCTTTTAGCTTTCATCTCATCGATAAGTTCTTCGAAATATTTCTTTCCGACTTCCATAACTACATCAGAGTACATCTGGATGAATCTTCTGTAGCAGTCCCATGCCCAACGAGCATTGCCGGATTTTTCAGCAAGTACGTTAACAACGTCTTCATTTAAACCAAGGTTCAGGATAGTATCCATCATACCTGGCATAGAAGCTCTCGCACCAGAACGAACGGAAACAAGCAGAGGATTTTCTTTGTCACCGAATTTCTTACCGGTAACTCCTTCCATCTTGGTAATTGCTTCCATGATCTGAGCCATGATCTCATCGTTGATGGATCTGCCATCCTCGTAGTACTGTGTGCAGGCCTCTGTTGTGATTGTGAAGCCCTGCGGTACAGGAAGACCGAGGTTTGTCATCTCAGCAAGGTTGGCACCTTTGCCGCCCAGAAGATTTCTCATAGTAGCATTACCTTCTGTAAACATGTAAACCCATTTTGCCATTTTACATTTTCCTCCTAATTATTGTTCTTTAAAACATAAAAAATGTATGTTTTCTACGCACATAATTATTTTATAGATTTATCCTTCATTAGTCAAGGTTATTCTTCCAAAAAACAGCAATTTCTCTTGTGAAATATGACAGATTTTCCAGTTATATTTTTCACAGATTGTATTTTTCTCGTTATCATCTGAAAAATGTGCTAAAATAGAAAAAAACATGCAGCAATTCCGAGGTAATATTACCCGAATGCTGTCATACAGGAGGTTTATCATGACACGAACGATTGAAAATAGCTTTCTTAAGATTTCCGTTTCCGATCACGGTGCTGAACTCACCGGCATCTATGACAAGACTAATGACAGGGAGATCCTCTGGCAGGCAGATCCGGCTTACTGGAAACGCCATGCGCCTGTACTTTTTCCCAACGTGGGACGTAACTACAAAGATATCTGGCGTCTGAACGGAAAGGAATATCCTTCCAGCCAGCACGGCTTTGCAAGAGACAGCGATTTTATCTGCACGGATATCACCGATACTTCCCTTTCCTTTGTCCTTAAGTCCTCTGAAGAAACCCTGAATGTTTATCCGTTTGCTTTCGCTCTGAAGATCACCTACACTCTGAAGAAGCACGACCTGGAAGTATGCTGGGAAGTAGTTAATAATGATTCTGAAACTATGTATTTTACCATCGGCGGCCATCCGGCATTCCGTGTTCCGGTACGTGAAGGCGAATCCCAGAGTGATTACCGTCTTGCTTTTGAAGGCCTGGACACTCTTACCTATCTCCTTATCGATACGTCTGTAGGAACAGTCCTTGCTGACGAGCCACATACACTTTCCCTTGAAAACGGAACCTGTTCCATTGCTCCTCACATGTTTGATAAAGACGCTCTTGTTTTTGATAACGGCCAGATTCAAAAGGCCGGTATCCTCTTCCCGGACGGAACTCCATATCTGACACTTACCAGTGAGGGCTTCCCGAATTTCGGTATCTGGTCCGTACCCGGTGCTCCCTTCGTATGCCTGGAGCCGTGGATGGGACGCTGTGATGACTGTGGTTTTGAAAAACCTCTTTCCGAAAAAGCAAATATCAATGTGCTGAAACCGGATGAGGAATTTATCAAGAGCTATCAGATCACCGTACACTGAGCTATGATAAAAAAAGATCCGCCATACATCGGCTTTTTCAGCTGTCTGTATGACGGATCCTTTTATTTATCTTACTGTCTCAATACGCTCTTATTCTCTCACAAAATGATACTGATAAGCTCTGTACTCCCCAAACTCTGCAGGAAGCGGCATTCCACCATGCATCAGAGCAGCTCCGGAATAGATCCTGCCGGTAGTCTGTTCCTTATAAAGTGCACTCTCATCAAGGCCGCGAAGCTGCACATAATTCACAGTCATATTTCCATGGATCTCCTCCATGACAACATTGAGCAAAACTTCTTCCTGAGAATTTCCAACGATCTCCCATGCACAGACCTCACTCTTAAACGGATCTGTCAGGCGATAGTACCGTCCGTTCTGGATCAGTGGCGCATATTTACGGAATTCCCCGATCTGGCTGCGGACCTCATCTTTTTCTTCCTCAGTCAGCTTCAGAAGATCCAGCTCGTAGCCGAAGGTTCCGGACATGGCAACCACACCTCTGGTATGTAACGGGGTGATCCTTCCTGTCTGATGGTTCGGCACTGCAGATACATGTGCTCCCATGGCCGATACCGGATATCCGAAGGAAGTGCCATACTGGATCCGAAGCCTGTCAATAGCATCAGAGTTGTCGCTGCACCAGATCTGCGGTGTGTAATACAGCATGCCTGCGTCAAATCTTCCGCCGCCGCCGCTGCAACCCTCGATCAGAAGATCCGGATAACGGTTCACCATACGGTCCAGAAAATCGTACAATCCCAGGACATAATCATACATTACACGTCCCTGATCCTTGGTCATTACGGAAAATACATCCATCAGACTTCGATTCATGTCCCATTTAACGTACTCAATATTGGCATTATCCAATACCGCACTGATCTGTCCAAAGATTCCGTCTACAACTTCTTTTCTGGAAAAATCAAGTACCAGCTGATTTCTGGATCTCACTGGATTTCTTCCCGGAATCATAAGTGCCCAGTCCGGATGCTCGCGGTAAAGATCACTGTCCTCAGAGATCATCTCTGGCTCGATCCAGATACCGAATTTCACTCCGAGGTCATTGACTCTTTTTACCAGTCCGCCGAGAGTCTCTCCAAGCTTCTTCTCATTGACATACCAGTCCCCAAGACCACTGTTGTCATCGTCACGTTTTCCAAACCAGCCGTCATCCAGAACCAGCATATCGATACCAAGGCTCCTTGCCTCTTTTGCCAGATTATATAAAGTCTCCCCTGTAAAATCAAAATATGCTGCCTCCCAGCTGTTTACCAGCACCGGACGAACCTCTGTCTTATATTTACCACGGCAGATATGATGACGGATGCAGCTGTGCAGATTCTGGGAAAGGCGGTTCATTCCCTGATCTGTGTAGCTTAAGATCACCTCAGGTGCATAGAAGGTCTCCCCGGCTTCCAGCGGATACCGGAAGCACTCCTCCTGTACACCAAGGAGCATTCTTGTCTGATTGTACTGATCTTTAAGAACCTCACCCTGGAAATTTCCACTATATACAAAGGACATAGCATAGCAGCCTCCATGATCCTCTGTTGTGTCCTTCTCTGCCAGGATCATCATCGGATTATACTGATGGCTGGATGTGCCACGGACACTGCCGATCATCTGACTTCCATGAGCCACCGGTACTCTCTGCAGATTCCGCTCCATGGCATGTCTTCCGTAAAAAGTAAGCAGGTCATAATCTCCGTAAAGAAAATCCAGTTCTGCGGACATCACCTTGTTCACATAGATCTTCTCACTGCTCTGATTGCGGATATAGACGCTTCTTGTAATGATATCCAGTTCCGGAAGTACACCGTAAAGAAGCATGGCCTCCACGCCGGTAGCCGGATCCTCCAGTACGATCTCCAGAGTCTGTGCCTCATCATTATCTGCATAAACCGCCGGAAGCCCCGGAAGGCTGTATTTACCGTCACGGATAGTATAGTTCTTGTAACGCATATCACAGCTCATGCTTCCGTCACCGTTTTCCAGCATCAGTGATGCACTGCGGAAATCTCCGTTTCCGTAGCAGGAAAGCTCCTGTGGAAGAGAGTCCATGGAATAGGTTCTGTCTGTTCCCGCATCATAGGGATTTCCGGAAAATCCTCTGTCATAGTAGGTCAGAAGATAATCCATGCAGCCTTCTGCCTTTTTACCATAATAGAGATGAAGAAGAAATCCGTACTGATCCACCTGCATCTGATATGTAGTTTCTTTTGTCTGCAGGGTAAACGTTCTGTCTTTCTCGCAGTAGATGATTCCCATATGTGAATCCTCCTTTTTCTTGTGTTTTTATTTTACGGCACCGTTTACAACACCATTTAAAATGTGCTTCTGGCAGATCAGATAAAACAGAAGGATCGGAAGCAGTGCCAGCAGATAAGAGGCAAACGCAAGGTTATAGTTTGTTCCGAACTGAGTCTGGAAATTCAGCTGTGCCAGAGGTAATGTGGTTCCACCTGTAGATCCGGACATGATAACCAGTGGAGTCATAACGTCATTCCAGGTTCCAAGTGCTGTCAGAACTGCCACTGTGGCATGCATCGGCTTCATGATCGGAAAGATGATCTTCCAATATGTTTTCCAGGTGCTGGCTCCATCCACACAGGCCGCCTCCTCAAGGGCCATTGGAATGTTTGTCAGATATCCGGAATAAAGAAGCACGTTCATAGGCATATAAAATACCGTGTAAAGAATGATCACACCGACTTTGTTATCAAGGCCCATCTCAGCAGTCTGCTTTACAAGCGGCATCATCAGGATAGCAAACGGAACAAACATACCGCTCACTACATAGAGATAGATAAATTTATAAAATTTACTTCTCTTGTTTCTGGCTATAGCATAACCTAAAAGTGAATGAATTACAATAGCAAGAACCACTGTGATCACAGTGATCAATACACTGTTTCCAAGAGAATGCCAGAAGTCTGTTACCTCCATAGCTTCCCTGAAATTGGCAAGACTGAATTTCTCTGGCAGAGACAGGATCCCGGCTACACTGTTGGTCATCTCTGTCGGCTGCTTGAATGCGATCACAATTGTCATATAAAGCGGAAATACCACTGTGATAAGGCCAAGGATCAGAAGGATCGTTACCGGCCAGTTCGCTTTTTCTCTTACTTTCGTTTTCATTACAGCTGCTCCTCCTTTTTCCCTGTGATAGTCAACTGCACTGCAGAAATGATCACGATCACAATAAAGAATATAACCGCATTGGCACTCTGGAATCCAAACTGACCGCCACTCATACCATTGTTATAGATCAGATAGGAAATGGATTCTGTACTCTGTGCAGGACCACCCTTTGTCAAAGCCATGATCTGATCAAATACCATCAGGAAGTTTTTCACACAGAGAACCATGTTGATGCTGAAAAACGGAACGATCAGCGGGAATGTCAGGTAACGGAACTTACTGAATCCGGTAGCACCGTCAATAGCTCCTGCCTCGTATACATCCTCCGGCACTGTCTGGAGGCCCGAAATATAGATAATGGTATTCATTGCGATGGACTGCCATGCACAAACGATCACGATGGCTACCCATGCAAGGCTCGTACTGGAAAGCATGCTGGAAGACAATGTTTTATTTCCGATCATCTTTCCGAATGCAGGCAGGATATATGTAAAGAAATAATTGAAAATATATCCTACGACCAGTGCGCCAAGTACATTAGGAATAAAATAAGCTCCACGCATTGCACTCTTGAAACGGATCTTGCTGTTCAGTCCAAGTGCCAGGATCAGGCTGAGTACATTCGTTACGATAGTTGCCACGATGGCCAGCTTAAAGGTAAACAGATAGGAACCGCCAACACGGCTGTCTGTAAAAAGATCCTTATAGTTTCGAAGTCCTACCCAGTCATAGCTTCCATAGCCTTTAAAGTTCGTAAAGCTGTAGATCACACCCTTGATCAGAGGCAGTGTGTTAAAGCAGAAAAATAATGCCACGATCGGAATGGTGATCAGAAGAAAGGTCAGCTTTCTTCCACTCATAGATTTTTTTCCCATGATCAGTTCTCTCCTTCCCCGTTCTTCTCCTCATAGTCCTGTACTTTACGGATAATGTCACGGTTATATCTTGTCCAGTCTGTATCAAATTTTTTCAGGAATGCATCTTTATCCTTTTTCATCAGGAAGGTCTGGATCTGTGCATCCACAGCCATCTCTGTAGGATAATAATGATCCTGGTAGTCGGCCATCCTTCCCTCTTCTATGTATTCCTTCATACCATCCAGAGTAGAGGGAAGTGTGAAATCACCCTCTTTACAGGGAACTGCCTTCTGATCATCCAGATATGTCTGTATATTCTCATCCTCAAGAAGGAAATCCAGCACTTCATATGCAGCTTCCTTATTCTCACAGTCATCCATCACACAGAACTGAAGGTCAACTCCGGAATTCAGTTTGTTTTCTGACGGATCATTGCTTGCCGGTGTTACAAAAGAATCAATATCCATATCCGGATTTACACTCTGGATCTGCGGGATCGCATAGCTTCCGATGGGATACATGGCAGCCTCCCCTTTTGCAAAAGCGGTGCAGGCTCCATTGTAATCATAGGCAAAGGGATCATCCGGTCCATACTGGATAAGCTCCAGCATACGGTCTGCTACTTCCTTATACTCTTTTGCAAAAGTAGTGTTTCCCTGGTTTACCTGGCGGCATACATCGGCTGGTGCAAGATCTACCGCAATAGAATTCCACGGTGCAAGACAGGTCCAGGTATCTTTAAATCCGAAATAAAGCGGCTGGATACCTGCATCCTGAATTTCCTGGCAAAGGCTCATAAATTCATCCCATGTAGTCGGGATCTGCCAGCCATGCTCCTTGAAAAGCTCACGATTGTAAAGGATTCCGGCGGCATTGGCCACGTAAGGAACCGCATAGACTCCGTCTTCCGGAACGAATTCCAGCGCTTTATCAATTTCTTTATATGCATCTTTGATCGAATCCAGTCCCTGATAATCGGAAATATCCATCAGCATATCAGAATCAATAAAATTGGAAAAGTTAACATCGCCTCCGATTCCAATGATATCCGGATTATCCTCACGGATAAATCTTGTCTTCAATACAGTCATAGCATCGTTTGGTGATTCGATGGTAAGATGGATATCATCATGAGTGGCATTGAATTTTTCTTCCAGTTTTTCAAATGCCTTAACCGCTTCCGGTTTATACTGCACAAGTTCGATCTCTGTCTTTCCGCTGTCCTTTTTACCTGTGCCGCATCCGCTCAATGTAACGGAAGCTGCCATGGTAAAGGCAAGTCCCATACAGAGGATCCATTTACTTCTGTTGCGCATCTTGTAATGCTCCTTCCTTTTCCTTTTATTTGATAAGTCGGATATCACCCATTTAACTGATATGGCTATCCGGGCTCTCCAATACTTATTCTCTGGTTTCTTTTTTCTGAAAGCTATTTTAACATAGCTTTATGCTTGCATAAATAGCAGTGTTTTTCTTGTTTTATACCAAAATGCAATTTTTCTCTGTCTTCATTAAAGTCATCTAGCATTTTGATATATTTTACGCCTATATCACTACTTTTATCTAAAATTAGTATATTCCGAATTTATCGAAAATCAACAAGTTTCTCGAGAAACTTAATTTTCTCACAAAGTTTTATCGATTATCCTCCTCTTTTTAGTATATTTTACAGGCTGTTTTTGTAATTGCATTTTTATACATATGTTGAAGTTCCCTGCTGTTTTAATATATAATGTTACTGAAACCAGACAAAATCATACGCCTAAAGGATAAAAATATGAATGACCTTCTCTTCTCCGTTTTTCCAAATGAAAACTTTGTTGATATCGGACTATACCAATATGGCTGGGAGCACTGCGCTCCGGCACATTCATTCGGCCCGGCCGCACGAAACCATTATATTTTTCATTATGTGATCTCCGGTACCGGAACTCTGATGGCAGACAATTCCGCAGGAGAGACCATCACCTATCAGGTAAAAAGCGGCCAGGGTTTCATGCTTTTTCCCGGTCAGATCAACACCTACATTGCAGATACCGACTTTCCATGGGAGTACACCTGGGTGGAATTTGACGGGCTCCGGGCAAAAGAGATCGTGGAAACTGCAGGTTTAAGTCCGGACCATCCGGTCTATCACAGCCACTCTGCAGATCTCCGCCAGAAAATGATGGAGGAAATGCTTTATATCAGCCATAATTCCCAGGAATCACCCTTTCATCTTATCGGACATACCTGGCTTTTTCTGGATTACTTTATGCGCTCTACTGAAACTGTCCGCATGAAACAGGATGGAAGTATCCGTGATTTTTATATCAAGGAGGCGCTCTCTTTTATTGAACAGAATTTCCAAAATGATATTTCCATTGAGGATATCGCAGCCTGCTGCGGCCTGAACCGAAGCTACTTCGGTAAGATCTTCCACGACACCATCGGACGTTCTCCCCAGGAATTCCTGATCAGCTATCGCATGACCAAAGCTGCAGAACTTCTTAAGATCACAGCCCTGTCTATCGCAGATATCGGAAATGCAGTCGGATATCCCAATCAGCTGCATTTTTCCCGGGCTTTCAAAAATGTATACGGAATGTCGCCAAGAAACTGGCGGATGAAAAACAGACTTATTGAAAAAAAGCCTCCGGCCAGAAAATAGCCGGAGGTTTTTTATTAAAAAATGTATTTACTTAAAATGTAAATTTATCAGCAAAGTATGCATCAAGCTCATCGATCTTCACACGTACCTGCTCCATAGTGTCACGGTCACGGACTGTAACTGCACCGTCATTCTCAGACTCGAAGTCATAAGTGATACAGAACGGAGTACCGATCTCATCCTGTCTGCGGTAACGTTTACCGATATTTCCACGGTCATCGTACTCACAGTTGTACTTCTTGGAAAGCTGCTGGTAGATCTTCTCAGCACCCTCGTTAAGCTTCTTGGAAAGCGGAAGCACACCGATCTTAACCGGTGCAAGTACCGGATGGAAATGAAGGACTGTACGGACATCGTTCTTCTCTTCATCCAGAACTTCCTCATCGTAAGCGCTGCAGAGGAAAGCAAGTACCATACGGTCTGCTCCAAGTGATGGCTCGATAACGTATGGGATATATTTCTGTTTCTTCTCATCATCAAAGTATGTGAGATCCTGGCCGGATACATTCTGATGCTGTGTCAGGTCATAATCTGTTCTGTCAGCGATTCCCCAGAGCTCACCCCATCCGAATGGGAAAAGGAATTCCACATCTGTGGTAGCCTTGCTGTAGAAGCTCAGCTCTTCCTTATCATGGTCACGGTAACGAACCTCATCATCCTTAAGTCCGAGAGCACTCAGCCAGTCAAGGCAGAACTTCTTCCAGTATGCAAACCACTCAAGATCTGTATCCGGCTCGCAGAAGAACTCAAGCTCCATCTGCTCGAACTCACGGGTACGGAATGTGAAGTTACCCGGTGTGATCTCGTTACGGAAGGATTTACCGATCTGGCCGATACCAAACGGGATCTTTTTACGAGATGTTCTCTGTACGTTCTTGAAGTTTACGAAAATACCCTGTGCAGTCTCCGGTCTTAAATATACAGTATTCTTGGCATCTTCGGTAACACCCTGGAATGTCTTGAACATCAGGTTGAACTGACGGATATCTGTGAAGTTGTGTTTACCACAGCTCGGACATCCTACCTCGTGTTCTTTGATGAAGTCCATCATCTTCTCCTGGGACCATGCATCTACGCTTCCCTCAATGGCAATGTCATGCTCTGCACAAAAGTCCTCAATGAGCTTATCTGCACGGAAACGCTCGTGGCACTCTTTACAGTCCATAAGAGGATCAGAAAATCCGCCAAGATGTCCGGAAGCGATCCATGTCTGCGGGTTCATAAGGATCGCACAGTCAACACCTACATTGTACGGAGACTCCTGAATGAATTTCTGCCACCATGCACGTTTTACGTTATTTTTAAGCTCTACACCGAGATTTCCATAATCCCATGTGTTTGCCAGGCCGCCGTAGATCTCGGAACCCGGGTAAACAAATCCTCTGGCTTTTGCAAGAGCTACGATCTTTTCCATTGTCTTTTCCATGATTTCTCTCCTCTTGACTTGCAGCTGTTTCGCCAAATGCGTCCGGAAAGCTCCGGAAAAAGCTGCTTTTTTACATTTTTGGTCTTATTATACTAGTATCCTCATGATTTTTCAAGGATATTTCCATTTGCATTGCATCCTGTCCTGCTTTTGAAAAATAAATCGTTACGGTTATTCCGCAGCCGGCAGTGATCTATCTCATTAATTCCAGGATCTCCAGACTTTTAAACCGCTTGTCTGTATTCAGCTCCGTATACCGGTAAATGTGGCGTTCCAGTTCCCGCAGCACATCATCCCGCACTGTAAACGTATACAGCTTTGCCAGGGGGGACACGGCTATGTAGCGCATGGCATACAGGGCAGCCGCTGAGATTCGTTTCCTGTCCATGGCCATCCTGCTGCAGTCCGCACACAGGATCCCATGCTCGCCCTGGGAGAAAAAAAGTTCTCCGGTTTCTTCCTCCGTAAGCTCTCTCCCGCAGCCCGCACACTGGAACAGCTGCGGCATCACGCCCTGGATCACCATAGTCCGCAGTTCATAGATACAGCGCACCAGCCGGTCTTCTATATGAGGATTCAAAATGGCTTTGATGGTCACATAGAGAAGATTCATCATCTCCTTCTCATCCGTTCCCTCTTTGCCAAAATAATCTGCCAGCTCCAGAAAATAATATCCATAGTAAACCCCCGGCTGCCGGGTGGCCAGCTCCACAAAATGATGCTGTACGCTGACCTGATTGAGATTATAACTTGTCCTTCCCTCATAAAGAGTAAAGCTTCCAAATACAAACGGGTTAGCTGCTGCCATGAACGGACTGTTCTGCCGTCTCGCTCCCTTGGCAAAAGCGGAGATCTTCCCCCTCTCTCTTGTGAGAAGGACGATCCGCTTGTCATAATCCCCTACCGGCATGGCAGAAAGTACCACTCCCTGTACGGTAATCAGATCACTCATTTTCAGATTTCTTTCTTATCATATCCAAAGTTCTTGATCAGGAAATCACTGTCTCTCCAGTTCTTAGTCACCTTGACCCAGAGCTTTAGGTTTACCTTTGCTTCCAGCATACGCTCCAGCTCATAGCGGGCATTGCTTCCGATCTTTTTCAGCATGGCACCCTGTTTTCCGATGATGATGCCTTTATGGGAATTACGCTCGCAGATGATGGTCGCATCAATATCTATGATGTTGCTTCTTCCCGGACGTTTCTTCATCCGGTCGATGGCAACGGCGATACCGTGAGGGATCTCCTCATCCAGTGCATGCAGAGCCTTCTCACGGATGATCTCTGCGGCGATCTGGCGCTGAGGCTGGTCGGTAACTGTATCTTCATCATAGAACATCGGTCCGTACGGAAGATATTTGAAAATACTTGGAATGATATCCTGTGTGTTTTTTCCGCGGAGGGCAGAGCAAGGAATGATCTCTGCAAAATCACAGATCTTACGGTAGGTATCGATCGCAGGAAGAAGCTCTTCTTTTTTTACCGTATCGATCTTGTTGATGATGAGAATCACTGGAACTCCAACCTTCTGCAGCTGCTCGGCAATGTGGCGCTCTCCCGCACCTACGAATGTGGATGGCTCCACCAGCCACATAATGGCATCTACTTCCTTCAGGGTTCTCTCCGCAACCTGTACCATGTATTCTCCAAGCTTGTTTTTTGCCTTGTGGATACCCGGTGTGTCCAAAAATACGATCTGTCCCTCATCACAGGTATACACAGTCTGTATCTTGTTTCTGGTTGTCTGTGGCTTGTTTGATGTGATGGCGATCTTCTGTCCGATAAGATGGTTCATCAGCGTGGATTTTCCAACATTCGGTCTTCCGATGATCGCAACAAAGCCTGATCTAAAATTATTATCCATTCTTTATCCTCTCATAATCCTTTCACAGCCTGCTATCCCATTTAACGGATAGCAGGCTTTGTTTCTCATCAGCCGATCAGTGGCTTCACTTCCATGAATACATCTTCCGCCTTCTCTATTGCAGTCTCACTTCCTACTACGCAGATCTGATCATCGGAAAGTACTGCTTCTACAAGAGCTGCCAGTTTCTGGATATCCTCCTTCTGCGCTCCGAGGATCTGATTTCTTTCCTTCTGGAGCATATCCTCTGTAACATTGGAGAAATATGCGGTTTTTGAGATACTTCCCTGCATCTGCGGAGTTCTCGGCACATCCTTGTTGCTGATCGTTCCGATGATATATTTTGTCATCTCACGCTCGTCTGCCTCAAAGGCACGGATATAATCCGGCACTCCCTGGTATACTTCCAGGGTTCTCTTTAGATGGGGATCACGGTAGGATACCAGGAAGCTCTCTCCGTTTCTCTTAAAGCCGCTCATGCAGCCATACGCTCCACCCTTTACACGAAGGTTGATCCAGAGATAATCGTAGCTTAAGATCACTTTCAGGATCTCTAGTGCACCGGTATACTCCAGGCCTTTTTTGCGGAAGTTTCCGTTCTGTGCCACATACTGGACCTGGCCGGAGGTCTTGAAGGCTTCGTTTTTCTTTATGCAGGGGGCCTGCTTCACAGACTCCGGCTTCTGTCCGTTAAACAAGACTTTTTTGATCCCGGCAGCCTGTGCTTTTACTACATCCAGAGATTCTCTCTCTCCGGTATAGCTTACACAGAAATTCTCCGGACGAAGTACCTCTTCCATCACCTTACGGAGATTTTTCACGATCTCATCCTTGCAGCTGTCAAAATCCTTCTCCAGTTTTTCGATAAACTGATAATATCCGATTCCTGCCATCTCATCCTGGAATGCCGCCATCGGAGATGCGTAGGAAGCGCCACGGAGAACGGCGGTGGAATGGCCTGCACTTGCAAGACTGGCCTGGGCTCTGGATCTCACTCTGGCAATGATCTCGTAGAGACGTTTGGTGTCATCCAGCTTCGAAGTTGTAAGAACCTCCCGGATCATGGAAAACATGAAATCCATCTCCGGATATAACGCTTTTCCTCTTACGGCAAACATGGCACGGAATGCATCGGTATCCTGGGCATCATCAAAAACCTCTATCCCATAGGCAATACCGCCAGTTCTCGCATTCACTTCATTAAACAGCTCGCCATAAGTGTAATTCTCCGTATCCACTGCACCAAGCACAGATTTCAGAAGTCCCAGATAATGGACTGTATCAACATCAAAGTCATGGATCTCAAAAAGAAGATCCGCATAACCGATACCGTTGGTGCACACATCATGATACAGAAACAAGCTGTCCTCCACATGGTGCTCCTCGTTTGTCAGCCCTGTGATCTCTTTTTTGATGTCTTCTCTGGAGAGCATGGGGATGCAGGTCAGCGCTTCCGGAGCTTCCTCCGCTTCCTGATAAGCCTCCAGCGCTTTGGTATTCTCTACCATCCGGGTAAGCTCTTCATCAGAAAGGCTCTTTCTGTAATTCTCCAGCTTTTCTTCCAGTTCCTTATCCCTCTTTGCTGCAAGGCCCTTCTCCGGTACCAGGGAAAGGATCGCACCATGAGTGTTGCCCAGAAGATATTTTCGGATCAGCTCCTCAAAATATCCCTCTTCCAGGGCTTTCTTAAGGAACTCAAAGCCCTCCAGAAGCTGCACCTCACAGAACGGCTTCGTATCATCATAAAGCCAGCTGCTTAAAATATCCAAGCCATACATCAGCCCCTTCGGATAGGAAGAAAAATCTGCTTCGCGGAAACGGAATTCATAGTAATTGATCCCGGCTGTTACTGCCTTTTTATCAATTCCATCCTCTGCGATCTTTGTGAGAGTGTCACGGATCACCTTTATGAATTCCTCTTTCCGACTTAAGTTTGCTCCCTTTGCCACAATGGAGAAATAGGTCTGCTTGATACCGTCCTCAAAGGAACCGTAGATATCTTTGCCGATCTTTGCATCCAGAAGTGCCTGCTTCAGTGGTGCACCCGGTGCGCTTAAGAGAGCATAATCCAAAACCTCGAAAGCAAGACTCAGGTTGATATCTGCCGCTTCACCCACAACCATATTGTAGGAAAGATAGGTGTTATCCTCTTCTCCCTCATCCTCTGATACCGGATAAGGCTTCTGAATGTCCTTTACCTGAGCAAAGGCTTCCTGATCCCGGATCTCGGAATCAATGACAAGAGAATCAAAGGCAGACAGATAATGGCTGTCAAGAAATTCCAGCTTCTCCTCCATATCCATGTTTCCGTAGAGATAGATAAAGCTGTTGGACGGATGATAGTACTGTCTGTGGAAATCCAGAAATTCCTCATAGCTGAGATCCGGAATATTTACAGGATCTCCGCCGGACTCACAGCCATAGGTTGTATCCGGGAACAGCGAATTCATGATTTCTCTCTCCAGAACATCATCCGGTGAGGAAAAAGCACCCTTCATTTCATTGTAAACGACACCGTTGTATTTCAGCGGGCCTTCTTTTTTCTCCAGATGGTAGTTCCAGCCTTCCTGACGGAAGATCTCTTCTTTTTTGTAAATATTCGGATAGAATACCGCATCCAGATATACATGCATCAGATTCTGGAAATCCCGGTCATTACAGCTTGCTATCGGGTAGCAGGTCTTATCCGGATAGGTCATGGCATTGAGGAAGGTATTGAGAGATCCTTTTACCAGTTCCACAAAAGGATCCTTAAGCGGAAATTCCCTGGAGCCGCACAGTACACTGTGTTCCAGGATGTGGGCAACACCGGTGCTGTTCTTTGGCGGTGTACGGAATGCAATGTTAAAAACTTTATTCTCATCGCTGTTCTCGATGAGCATGACTCTGGCTCCTGTTTTTTTGTGTTTGAGAAGCCATCCTTTGGAATGAATATCCTGAAGATCTTCTTCCTTCAGGACTTCATATGCGTTCAGATGATTGGGATTCATAAATTAGTAACCTCCTGAATGTTTCTCTTCACACCCGACATGGATCTTCGTTCAAAAAATCTCAGAATATTTTATCGGATGCATGGCAACAAAAGGCTGCCTGAGTAGTCAGACAGCCTGAAACGGAAGCGCTCCGGCCTCCTAAATGTTTCCTTCGTTGGGATAATACTGCCTGTAGATCTCTCTGGCAGCTCTTGTGATGATTCCAAGCTCAGCTTCCATTCCAAGATTAACCGGAAGCTCCACAGCTGTTTCCCTGATGTCTCTCTGGACCTTGGCCTTCGCACTGTCCTCCTTGATGTGGATCAGGCCGAAAATCATTGTGTTATAGGATTTATCTGTCTGACAGAGATCCATGTAGACCAGAACCAGATGACAGCATTCCCGGTAAAGAAGCTCCTCATAAAGGCCGCCCTTTTCCTGGAACTCCTGAAATTTCAGCTTCTTAAGATACTTGCCTATCTCTTTCTTCGCACTTCTTGTACCAAAGAATCTGGAAGCGGAATTCCGGTTAAACTCCATGGTCATCCAGAGACCGAGATAACCGTCTGCCCTGGTATCACCAGTCTCAGCTTTATCGCTGTAACGGATCTCCCAGAGTTCCTTGCGGATCCTGTTTTCTTCCGGTTCTTCTCCTGCTGCAATGGACTGCTCCAGAAGCTTCAGACGCTCCATGGGATCTTTCTCTCTATAGTATTTCGCAATTGTTGGTGTATCCATTCATTCTTCCTCCTGATATCTGAATATTATATCAGACAACCTGTCAAAAATACACCCCTATCTGTGATTTCGAAGCTTTTTCCCAGGGCTTTTCACTTTTTTTCCGCGGTTATCACATAGATATACATTGCGGATATACCACAGGGTCTTATCCTCTCCGTATTTATCCAGAATCCGGAGAAGTCCCTCCAGCTCTTTCTTTGTCTGTGGGTGGATAAACCACAGCTTCTCCTTGCTTTTCAGAAAATACTGCAATGGTTCATGATAGGTATATTCCTCTCCCAGATAGTTTCTGGATGCACTGATCCGGTCCATGACCATTTCCGCCACATATTTTCTGGGCATTCTGGCTCCCATGATCACATGCTCACCGTCAAGGGAATAGTCTACCCAATGTTCAAAATGGTGTCTGTTTCTTCCCTTATGGTGCAGCCAGGACATGGATACGCCGGTTGCCTCACGTTCTGCGTTGTTGGGACTTCTTGTCCCCTGATAATATTTACAGCCTACCAGAAATTCCGTCGGGGAATATTTGGACAGGTCATGAAGCAACCCCTGCTTATATAACCCGATACGAAAACAATATTTCATCACCAGAAGCTTATGCCTCGTGATGGTCCTGAAGTGCAGCCACGGGTGCCATGATCGCATCTTTCTCCGCCTCCTGTCTGCCCAGCAATACCACAATGGCGCGGGGGCCTATTTCGATTGATTTTTTATATTCTTCTTCCTCCTCCAGACAGAATCCTGTTCCGTGAAGAGAGGTATCTGCGATTTTTTTCCAGCACATGCCTTCCGGGAGATTGGGCAGAGCAAGGCTCCGGTTTTCCCAGTGGAAATTATAGCCGATGTAAATAAAATCATCCTCTGCAGCCTCCAGATCCTCTTTTTCCCTTGCATAGGCTCCGTAGTACATCATACCAAGAAGCCTGCTGGTATTCTCATAGCTCAGATACCAGGCACGTTCCCCGTGAAGAGACACATCCGGGAACCCCTTGGTCAGATAATCTACCCCTTTCAGTTCCACCGGCATATGAAGAACGGGATGGGCCTTACGAAAAGCAATGGCATCCTTTACAAATTTCCTCAGTCCCTGGTTTCTGGAAAGGCCCTTCCAGTCTGTCCAGCCGGTAGCATTATCCTGACAGTAGGCATTATTGTTTCCGCTCTGGGAATTGCCGAATTCATCACCGTGATAGATCATGGGAACACCCTGACTCAGCAGCATCATCAGAAAGGCATTTTTGATCTGGCGTTCCCTCATCTGACGGACGGAAACCTTACGGGTAGGGCCTTCCACACCACAGTTCCAGGAATAATTATAGCTGCTTCCGTCCTGATTGCCCTCGCCATTGGCCTCGTTATGTTTATAATTGTAGCTCACCAGGTCATTCATGGTAAATCCGTCCTGGCACACCATGTAATTGATCACTCCATGATTCTCGCTGTTATGACGGATATGCCACGCTGCAGCCTCCACCATACCTTCATCGCTTTTCAGGAAACGGCGCATATCCTGGAGAAAATTCATATTGCTCTCCGCTCCGCAGCGTCTGACCGGAAGCTTTCCTCTGTAAAAATGATCAAAATCAAAGCCCTGGAAGATCAGTTTTGCTCCGGAAAGGATCCCATCCCGAAGAAGCATCTCCCGGTTAAAGCCCTCTCCCAGCACATGAAATCCATCTACATGGTAAAAATCTCTCCAGAACTGCAAAGCTCGAAGAGCCATCAGGCTGTCTGTTTCCTCTGGAAAATAGAATTCCATGATACAGGCAATGCCGTTCTTGTGCAGCTCCCGGATCATATACCGAAATTCCTGCTCCGGTTCTCTGGTGCTGCAGTAAGCACTCTTCGGGCTGAAATAGAAGCCGGATGCATAGCCCCAGTAATTCACTACATTTTCCTTTCGACGGGTCTTGATGTGTTCACTGCCTTCCTTCGGTTTATTGATCGGAACCTCACAGAATTCATAGGCAGGCATCAGTTCAATGGCATTGATCCCAAGTTCTTTCCAGTAAGGGATCATCTCTGTCAGGCCAAGAAAAGTCCCCTTATGGGAAACCATCTTTCTGGCAAGCTTCGTATAACCACGGACATGAAGCTTGTACAGGATCATATTTTCATATTCTACTGCCGGTGCAGTTTCATTTTCCCAGCCGGAAACATTCTCATTAAGGAAGCGACAACGGACCTCCTTTTCCGGATCGTAAGGTACTCCGAAATGCTCTCTCCCGTGAAGTCCGTATGCATACGGATCCTGCACGATCTCACCGTCTATTTTATAATTATATTCAAACTCCTTCAGAGAAGCACTGCACAGCTTCAGTGCCCACACACGTCCTGTATGGAAATCCTTTGGAAAAACGATCTCCACCGGTGCGGCAGCTCCTCTTTTTTTATATAAAAGCAGGGACACTTCGGAATCCTCCGATGCCTCCACTGCAAAATTATAACCGCCCTCCATTTTGTTGGCGCCAAGTATCAGCGGCTGACCTTTTTCCACTCGACCTAATCTGCGGCTTGCCAAGGCAACTCCTCCTTTTCTCTTTTTATTATTCAAATCCATAGAAATCCTTTTCGCCGGATCCGTCACAGATCAATATCCAGCTCAACCGGGCAATGATCGGATCCCATGATCTCTCCGTGGATCTTCGCATCCTGAAGCTTTTCTTTCAGGGAAGGGGAAACAAGGAAATAGTCGATACGCCAGCCGGCGTTCTTCTCTCGTGCACGGAAACGGTAGGACCACCAGGAGTAAACGCCCTCTTTATCCGGATAAAAATAGCGGAATGTATCAATAAAGCCACTCTCAAGGGCTCTGGTAAAGCAGGCTCTCTCTTCATCAGTAAAGCCTGCATTTTTGCGGTTGGTCTTCGGGTTCTTGAGATCGATCTCCTGATGTGCCACATTAAGGTCGCCACAGCAGATCACCGGTTTCTTCTCCTGCAGTTTCAGGAGATAAGCCAGGAAATCCTCTTCCCATTTCATACGATATTCCAGACGGCGGAGCTCACTCTGGGAGTTGGGAGTATATACAGTCACAAAATAATACTCATCGAATTCCAGCGTGATGACACGTCCTTCTTTATCATGCTCCTCTATCCCGATCCCGTAAGCCGCAGACAATGGCTCCCTCTTCGTAAAAATGGCTGTACCTGAATAGCCTCTGCGGTTTGCGTAGTTCCAGTACTGATGATATCCGGGAAGTTCCAGCTTTACCTGTCCCTGCTGGCATTTCGTCTCCTGCAGACAGAAAATATCCGCATCCAGCTCATGAAAGCGTTCCTCAAAGCCCTTGGTGATACAGGCCCGGATCCCATTTACATTCCAGGAAATAAATTTCATATTTTTATATTTTCTCCTCATTTTTTCGTCATATTTTTATTATATCTCACATTGTCGGATTAAGCAAAAAATATTTTGAAAGTTTTCTCAGGCTCTCAAATATTTTGTTGCTGTTCTACGTCATATCTGTTAAAATGTTCTCTATATCATGCAGAGCTGCCCCCTTATTTACAGGCAGCAGCAGAACGGAGGATTTTTTTATGAGTGATGAATTTAACAAAAGCGGATGTGCACCAAGCGACTGCGCTTCCTGTACAGCCAACTGCGAAAGCAAGGTAGATGAGGCACATCATACCATTACCCTGACTATGGATGACGATACTGAGGTAGAATGTGCCATCCTTACTATTTTCCCTGTAGAGAACAAAGAATATATCGCACTTCTCCCACTGGATGAGAACGGCCAGAATGAGACCGGTGAGGTTTATCTCTACAGCTTCTCCCGCACAGCAGACGGCGATCCGATGCTGGCAAACATTGAAGATGATGAAGAGTACGACGCTGCCGCAAATGCCTTTAACGCAGTCGTGGAAAAAGCACGTGCAGACGAGGAGGCAGACGCACCTCTCAGCTAAACAGTGCATTTATCGGAAAGCAGTAACTACACAAAACAAGCCCGGAAAATCGGATGTATGTGGTCTTCACACCTCCGCCTTCCGGGCTTTTGTTTTATTTTGTGGTACTTCCGAAGCCACCGTTTCTTACTGCATCTGCATCGTCATCCACAGTGATTCCGTATTCCACAAAGATCCCCTGCATAAAACCGGTTCCTGCCGGGATCTGGATCGTTTTATCTTCTCTTGTATCGTTAGTCAGCTTGGCAAAGATATGACCTTCGTTGTCGGAAAAGAAATAATCGCTGTCAATGATTCCCACTGTGTTATTCAACTGCAGCCGGAATTTAAATCCCAGTCCGCTTCTCGGATAACATTTCAGAACCCAGCCCTCTTCCATCTCTACACGGATACCAGTCGGTATCTTTACGATCTCACCTGGCTTCATGGTCACATCCACAGGTGCATAAAAATCATATCCTGCACTTCCGGTCGTAGCTCTCTTCGGAAGCTTCAGACTGTCGTAGATATTCCGGATCTCCTCTTCTGAATACTGTTCAAAGGTATCCTTCCAGTCCTTTGCAAACTGTTCAAAACTTACCTTGTGAAATTTCGCAATTCTTTTCATTTTTCGTTCCACTCCCAATAGGTAATTTCAAAAAACCTCTGATCACTCCGTGTACAGAACCACACGGTTCTCACGAAGTGACGCCTGTACATCGATCACCCTCTGATTTGAGGAGCCTTTCCATTTCAGACGAACCTCTTTCTTGTCCACCTGAAATTCCCCGTCCACGCATACATCCAGATAATGGATGATCTCGTACTGCTGGATCTCTTCCCAGAGAGAACCCGTATACAGCCAGATCGTCTTATCCGGATACTTCTCTCTGATCTCTCTTGCAAGAGCTGTTACCTCAGCGATATTGGAAGGATGCAGAGGATCGCCTCCTGAAAAGGTGATCCCGCTGATATAATCCTTGTCCAGCTCTGCAAATATCTCAGCTCGCTCGCTGTCCGTAAAGGGCAGACCTCCATTCGGATCCCAGGTAATGGGATTCTGGCACTCCCGGCAGCCGTGTGAACAGCCAGCTACCCAGAGCACTACACGAAGTCCGTCTCCGTTTAACATATCGTCCTTGGTAATATTGTGGTATCTCATCATTTATGCTTCTTCCGGTACATCCTTCATGCTGAAGCTGATTCTTCCCATCTTGTCCTTGCCAAGGCAGATAACCTTAACTTTGTCGCCAAGTGTGAGAACATCCTCAACACGGTTGATCCTCTGTTTGGAGATCTTGGAAATGTGTACCATTCCCTCCTTGCCCGGTGCAAACTCAAGGAATGCGCCAAACTCTTTGATGCTGACTACGCGTCCTGTAAAGATCTGTCCTGCCTCAAACTCGGTAGTGATGATCTCGATCATACGTTTTGCTTCATCCATACCCTTCTGGTCTGTTCCGCAAATAGAAACTGCGCCGTCGTCTGTGATGTCGATCTTCACACCTGTACGCTCGATGATCGTGTTGATAGTCTTTCCTCTCTGTCCGACTACATCACCGATCTTCTGCGGGTCGATCTGGATCTGGATGATCTTCGGAGCAAACTCCCCAACAGTTGTACGAGGCTTGTCGATACATTTCTCCATAACTTCTGTCAGGATATATTCTCTTGCCTCTTTTGTTCTGCGGATCGCTTCCTCAACGATCGGTCTTGTAAGACCATGGATCTTAATATCCATCTGGATCGCTGTGATTCCGTCATGTGTTCCGGCTACCTTGAAGTCCATATCTCCGAAGAAGTCCTCAAGGCCCTGGATATCTGTAAGAACGATGTAATCATCGTCTGTTTCACCTGTAACAAGTCCGCAGGAAATACCTGCAACCGGTTTTCTGATCGGTACACCGGCAGCCATCAGTGACATGGTAGATGCACAGATACTTGCCTGGGATGTGGAGCCGTTGGACTCAAATGTCTCAGATACGGTACGGATTGCATATGGGAATTCTTCCTCTGTAGGAAGTACCGGTACCAGTGCTCTCTCAGCAAGTGCTCCGTGACCGATCTCACGACGTCCCGGTCCTCTGGAAGGCTTGGTCTCACCTACAGAGTAGGACGGGAAGTTGTAGTGGTGCATATATCTCTTGGATGTCTCAAACTCATCCAGTCCGTCAAGACGCTGTGCCTCTGTAAGAGGAGCAAGTGTAGTAACGGTACAGATCTGAGTCTGTCCTCTTGTGAACATGGCAGAACCATGAACTCTCGGGATGATATCTGTCTCTGCAGCCAGCGGACGGATCTGTCTGATCTCACGTCCATCCGGACGTTTATGATCTTTGAGGATCATCTTGCGGACAGTCTTCTTCTGGTACTGATATACAGCCTCACCGAGAACGGCAAGCCATTCCTCATTGTCTGCAAAAGCTTCTTTCAGCTTATCAGTGATCTCGCTGATGTTATTCTCACGTGTCTGCTTGTCATCAGAGAATACGGCAACCTCCATCTCTTCCGGAGGAACGATCTTCTTGATCTCATCAAAAAGCTCCTGAGGTACTGCACAGGACTCGTAGGAATGTTTCTCTTTTCCGCACTCTGCTACGATCTGGTCGATGAATTTGATGATCTCCTGGTTCACTTCATGAGCCTTGTAGATAGCCTCGATCATCTTATCTTCCGGGATCTCATTAGCTCCGGCCTCAATCATGATAACCTTCTCTCTTGTAGAAGCAACCGTAAGCTGAAGATCAGAAACTGCCTTCTGTGCAAGTGTCGGGTTGATGATAAACTCGCCGTCGATCATACCAACCTGTGTGGTTGCGCATGGACCGTCAAATGGGATATCAGAAATACAGGTTGCAATGGAAGAACCAAGCATAGCCGGGATCTCCGGATTGCATTCCGGATCAACAGACATAACCATATCTACCAGAGTTACGTCATTTCTGTAATCCTTTGGAAACAGCGGACGCATCGGACGGTCGATAACACGGGATGTAAGGATTGCGTTCTCGCTTGCCTTACCCTCACGCTTGTTGAATCCTCCAGGGATCTTTCCAACGGAATACATCTTCTCCTCATATTCAACTGAAAGTGGGAAGAAATCGATACCATCTCTTGGTTTTTCTGATGCAGTTGCTGTTGAAAGAACAACTGTATCTCCGTAGTGCATCAAAGCTGCACCATTTGCCTGCTTTGCAACTCTGCCTACATCGACACGCAAGGTTCTTCCGGCAAGTTCCATCTCAAACTTCTTGTACATAATAAATTCTCCTTGAAATATTTTTTTCCTGCAATCAGACTCCGAAACGACTGAAAACGCCACTTTCTGTATCTGGCAAACATGTACAGATAATCTATACTCATGATTCTGGTTATCATCTTATTACCATATGTGTTTTGCATTTTATTTTATAGCAGAAAATGATTTTTTCAGTTGTCTCGGTTTTGTCTTCATGCAATCTTTTAGATTATACCATCTATTTCCTTTTGCTTCAAGATGGGAATGGATGAAATGTGGGATTTTTTGTTTGTGATTTATTTGCGATTTATTGCTTGCGATTTTTGTTTGAAAACTGTTTCGCTTGATACCGTTTGCTTGCTGTGGGTTTTCTAGCTCGCTTTTTTGCATCCACACCCACGTCATGGGTTTCCACGCTTACTTTTCTGCTC
>OIEB01000025.1_pt1 | contig 82743 bp, 69 predicted proteins | sample 1581711 | NCBI WGS metagenome assembly OIEB01 (sample SAMEA3882549, study PRJEB24775) | human gut metagenome | biome: human-associated habitat; feature: intestine environment; material: feces | place: Netherlands | collected 2009/2010 | reverse complement strand
TCCAACACTTGCTCCGAGACCACAAATATGGCTTATGAAGTTCACTGGCTTCTGTACTGTGGCTGGAGAGGATGAATTAAATAGTAAATCTCCTTTGCATTTTTGATAAAATATTATATACTAGGGACAGATGATTTTTGAGGTTATTTTACAGTACAGGGAGGACAGAAAATGAAGAAGAATATTATCGCAATCAGCCGAGAATTTGGTAGTGGCGGAAGAACAATCGGCAGGCTTGTAGCACAGAAACTGGGTATTCAATTTTATGACAGAGATATTATTAAAAAGGTAGTGGAAGAGTCTGGTCTTACGAGAAAGTATGTAGAACACTATGGTGAGTTTGCACCATCTGCTGACCAGCGTTTTGCATACTCTTTTGTTGGTCTTGATGAAGATTCTAATTCTCCGCTTGTTCAGTTATGGAAGACAAGAGAAAAGGTAATCAAAGATTTTGCAACTGCAAAACCATGTGTTATCGTTGGAAGTTGTGCAGATTACATTTTAAGAGACAGAGAAGACTGTCTGAAAGTATTTTTATATGCAGATGAAGAGACAAAAGAGAATCGTATTCAGGAGATTTACGGTGAAGCTGGTCTGAAGCTGAAGAACCGCGTAAAAGATATGGATGTGCGAAGAGGTCTGAATTATAAGTATTTTACAGGTCAGGATTGGGGAAAAGCACAGAATTATGACTTGGCTCTTAACAGAGGAAGTCTGGGTATTGAGAAGTGTGCACAGCTTATCGTGGACGCTGCATCAGAAGAATAAAGAGAAAAACGCTGCACCTATAGGGGTTATTGTAGATAACATAGTAGTTCTATAGAGGCAGCGTATTTTTTTCAGGGAAAAGTATATTAAAATATATTGTAAAAGTAATGCATGATAAAATGAGTAAGTTTACAAGAAACTTATGAAATATGTTAAGTAGATTTATAGGAGTAGATCAAAAATGAAACGGGAATTAGAACTATTAAGAGAAAAAATGCGTGAGACCGGCGTAGATGCCTGCCTGATTCCTACAAGTGACTTTCATGGTTCGGAATATGTAGGAGATTATTTTAAGTGTAGGGAATATATTTCTGGTTTTACCGGTTCGGCAGGAACTCTGGTAGTTACGCTGGATGAAGCAGGACTGTGGACGGATGGAAGATACTTTCTGCAGGCGGCGAAGCAGTTAGAAGGTTCAGGAATTATGCTTCGGAAGGAACGACAGCCAGGAGTGCCTGCAATAGAGGAATATTTAAAACAAACATTAAAGAGAGGAGAAACTCTCGGATTTGACGGCAGATGTATTATGCAAGATTCTGCAGAAAAGTTAATCACACAGTTAAATGCACAGGGTGTTGCTGTTCGTACAGACATTGATCTTACAGGAGCTGTATGGAAAAATCACCCAGAGTTATCTGCACAGCCAGTATGGCCGCTTCCAGTAGAATATGCAGGAGAGAGCAGCGAGAGTAAAATTAAGCGTGTACGGGAATTCCTTGTAGAAAAGAAAGCAGATTATTTCTTACTTACTTCATTAGAAGATATCGCATGGCTTCTTAATATGCGTGGAAATGATGTAGAATCCACACCGGTTATTTTAAGTTATCTTTTACTAGGAGAGAGGAAACTTACCTGGTATGTACAGGAAAAATGCCTTTCTGAAAAAATAAAGATTTTGTTAGATATGCAGGGTATTAAGGCAGCTCCATATGCACAGATTTATGAAGATGTAAAGAAACTGCCAGAAGATGCATCCATATATTATGACAAGTCAGCGGTTAACACGGCATTGGTATCTTCATTACCAGAGAAAGTGAAAAAAATAGAAGGTGTTAATCCAACATTTTTATTTAAAGCGAAAAAGAATCCTGTTGAAGTGGAAAATGAACGAAATGCCCATATAAAAGATGGTGTTGCTGTTACAAAGTTTATTTACTGGTTAAAGTCCCAGATAGGAAAAACAAAAATAACAGAAATCAGTGCAGCAGAGCAGTTGGAACAGTTCAGAAATACACAGGAACACTATGTAGAGCCAAGCTTCGCACCGATTATTGCCTATAAGGAACATGGAGCAATCGTGCATTACAGCGCTACGAAAGAATCAGATGTAGAATTGAAACCAGAAAGCTTTGTACTGGCAGATACCGGCGGACATTATCTTGAGGGAACGACCGATATTACAAGAACAATTGCTCTTGGCAGCTTGACACAGGAAGAAAAAGAAATGTATACTACGGTATTAAAAGGTCATATTCAGCTAGAAATGGCTCGCTTTTTACAGGGATGTAGCGGACAGAGCCTTGATGTTCTTGCAAGAACTCCATTATGGGAAAAAGGTCTTGACTACAATCATGGAACCGGACATGGTGTAGGTTATCTCTTAAGTGTTCACGAAGGACCAAACAGTTTCCGTTATCGTCCATCCGTAAATGGACGAAATGACTGCGTATTCGAAGAAGGAATGATAACCTCCGATGAACCAGGCATTTACTTAGAAGGCAAGTTCGGTATCCGCCTGGAAAATATGATCGTATGCCAGAAGGACATGGAAAATGATTATGGTAGTTTCTTATGTTTTGACGCACTTACCCTTGTACCGTTTGAACGTTCAGCAATCATAGCCGAAGAACTCAGTACAAAAGAAAAAGAATGGCTCAACAAATACCATCAGAAAGTATTTGAGACAATCGCTCCATATCTTACAGAAGAAGAAGCCGGCTGGCTCAGAGAAGAAACACAAGAATTCTGATTTGCCGAATGGCAAAGGAGACACCACTGTTGATGCCACTGTAGCCGGATTGTCATAAATAGTAACACCGTCCCCCTTTTGTGGTATAGTAAGTGAATTTGATAAAAAGGAGTATTTTATGAAATCAGTAATTATCACTGGTGCAACGCGTGGGATCGGCCTTGCGCTTGCCCGTTTTTATGCCGATAAAGGATATTGTCTTATGCTGAATGGCGGACATAATGAAGAAGCATTGGATGCCGTAGAAAAGGAGCTTTCTACAAAGACGCAGGTTATTACTTGTCTTGGTTCTGTCGCCGAGGAAAAGACGGCTGCTACTATTGTTCAAAAAACTTTAGATACTTTCGGACAGATTGATCTGTTAATTAATAATGCCGGTATCGCTCATATCGGCCTTTTATCAGATATGAGTTCGGAAGAATGGCATACTCTTATGGGAACAAATCTTGACTCTGTATTTTATATGTCAAAAGCTGTGATTCCTCATATGGTACATTGTCACAGTGGAAAAATCCTAAATGTCTCTTCTGTCTGGGGAGAAGTCGGTGCTTCCTGCGAAGCTGCTTATTCTGCCTCAAAAGGTGCCGTCAATTCTCTTACAAAGGCTCTGGCTAAAGAACTGGCCCCTTCACATATTTCCGTTAACGGAGTTAGTTTTGGTGTGATCGATACTGATATGAATCGCTGTTTTGATGAAGAAGAACGGGCTTCGCTTGCCGAAGAAATCCCTTACGGACGCTTTGCCTCTCCGGAAGAAGCCGCCGCTTTCTGTTACCAGATTACCGAATCCCCAGAATATCTTACTGGGCAGATTATACGCTTTGACGGTGGATGGATTTGATTTTGAGTTGCCGCAAGTCAGGGAGCTGTGCTTTTGCTGAATTAATATAGTAAAGGAGAAGATTTGAGGGAGCGTGTCCCTATGGCATCTGTCATTCTCTTAACGAATTAAACAGTAAAAACTTGCAATAAAAAAAGAACTTTGCTATACTTAACAAATGAAATGCGGAGTAATCCGTCGAATCACAATCACGACAACATAGAATAAAACAGGAGGGCTATGATGAAAAAGCCAAGTCTTATAAAAAGATTTTTCTCTTTCCTTTTAAGATTATGTGTTGTTCTCGTTTTAATGGCAGCCATTGCAGTTGGCTCTTTTGAGGGAGTGACTTATTATCTGACCGGAAGCTTTACAAGCGTAAAGAAAGCGGTAAAAGAAGAGACAGATCAAAGCGGAACAGAAGATAGCACTGAAGCTACAACAGTTGATAATAAGAACATGGAGAATACGCTTGTATTTGTCCATGATGATATGAATAATAAAGATTATACGGCGCTGAATATGTATAATACAAAGACCGAAGCCATGGATGTTCTCTTACTTCCATGTAATGCGCAGGTATCTGTAAGCAGTACACTTCTTAAAGAAATCAGGAATACGATGACAGAAGCCGGAAGTTCTGTAAATATGGCAGATGTTGCCCGCGCTTTTGGTGATAAGAAGTATGAGATGTTTGCAAAGATTGTTGAAGACATCAGTGGAGCAAAGATTTCAGGATATGATGTAATTTCAAGCACAAACTTTAAGAAGCTTTTGAATGTGGCGGGCGGAGTGAGTTATCATTTTAACAATGCGATTTCTTACCGTGATACAGAGAATGTTTTACAGACAATTGATGCAGGTGATGTTATTCTTGATGGAACGACAGCCTATGCATTATTTACTTATATGGATGGAACAGACGGAGAGGAGTCAAGTCGTTTAGAGAGAGTGAATACGTATCTGACAAGTTATATGGAGGCACTTCTTTCTAAGAATAGTACTTCTGCGATTGCGAAGAAGTATGATAGTCTTGTGACTGCAGAGGGCAAGAGTGGACTTACTTCTACAGAAGATATTTTAAAGAATCTTACTACAGATGCACTCACAATTCGTATTATGCAGGGTAGCGAGTCAAAAGGAATATTTACATTAGATTCTCAGAAGGTGAAGCTGCAGGTAGCAGGGCTTGCAAAGCAGGCCGAAGCCTATAGCCAGAGTAGTTCTTCTAAGAGTTCTACTGGTACAACGAGTACGTCAGCAGCAACAGGAAGTACAGAAAGTTCTAAAAATTACTCTATTGAGATTTATAATGCAGCCTATGTTTCTGGACTGGCTGGACAGTGGGAGTCCTATTTAGAAAGCGAAGGTTACAGTATCAGCCTTGTAGATTCCTATCAGGAAGAGGGACCTCTTTCACAGACAAGAATTAATGTTACACAGGACGGAATGGGACAGGATCTTCTTACTTACTTCCCAGATGCAGAGATTAATGTTGTAGATTCTATTTCTACAGGTGGAGATATTCAGATTTATATCGGAACAGACAGTACCAATGTTCCGGCGGGAAGCGACAGTACCACAGATACAGAAGATGAGACAGTTACCGATTCTTCACTGGATGATGAATCTGATTCTACAGATTCTACAAATTCCACAGATGTGGGGGACGCTGATGACACGACAACTTCTGGCGGATATGACTTTGGTTCTGACTCTGAGCAGTAAGGAATAGATGGCAACATGACGATTTAGAAGAGAAAAGAAAGGAACCTTAACATGAAAGATCGTTACCACAAAAAGGCAAATGTACTTGGTATAGATGTATCAGTGATGCGGGTGGACAAGGCGGTCAATGTATCAATGGAATTGATGCGTGGAAAGGGACTTCCTGTAATCTATTTTTTATCAGCCATCAGTTCGCTGTTATGTCAAAATAATGAGCAGTCAGCTGAGTATGTGAAGTCCTGTAATCTCATATTAGCAGGAGACCGCCATATTGAGATGGCAGTACATCACAGACAGGATAATGGACAGATACCAGAAGGAATTGGAGAATTTGCTGATAATTATTTAAAAAGGCTGTTTTCTAAGATAAACCGAGAAGGACGAAGTATTTATATGGTCATGGAGCAGGAATCTTATTTAGAATCCATGGAAGAATATATGGAGGAGTCTTACCGGAATATCGAAGTACATGGCAATGTCATGCGAAAGGAGACGAAAGGAGAGGCAGACCGCATTGTGAATGAAATTAATGCGTGTATCCCGGATATCGTTTTTGTATGTATTCCAGCAGAGCGCCAGATGAAGTTTATGGAGAAGCATGCCGCTATGATGAATACACGTCTTTGTATTCTGATTGAGTCAGTTCAGCCGCTTATCCGTAAAGAGACGGAGGAGATTCCATCCTGGGTAGAGAAGCTTCATTTAGAAGGAATTTATTCCTGGTTTAAAAAGGAACAAAAGATTAAGAACACCATTGTCGGGTCTGTTTTCAAGAAAAAAGTTTTGAATGAGGCTTCAGAAGAAGAAGCTGAACAGAAACCAGAAGACAGTTCGGAAGAAAATATTTTGGACGTACAGGAAGAAAATGTTAATACTTTAGAAAAAAGAAGACAATGTTAGTAAAATAGAACAGCTATTTGTTAAAAAAGTAGCAAAATATAAAGAAAAAGAAGACATTTTTCACAAAAATAAAATTGAAAAGTGTCTTTTTTTAAAAATTGCTTTAATACATGTACAATATTAGGTGTGTTTTTTATTTTTTGTGCATCGAAAATGGTAAATATGTCTAATAGATAAAATATGCTTAACAATATAGCCGAAATACCGGCTCTATTTTCGTGAGTTTTCTTCTAGAATTATTTACAAAATTTAGGTATGATATATGAGGACAAAATGTTTGTAGCATGAACTTATTTTTAGGAGGTTATTTATGGCTAGTTTATCACTTAGACATCTTAGCAAAACATATGATAACGGGGTCAATGCAATCAGGGACTTTACCCTTGAAGTTGATGATAAAGAATTTATGATATTTGCCGGACCAGTAGGCTGCGGGATTTCTACAGTATTAAGAATGATTGCTGGTGTGGAGGATATTACAGATGGGGAGCTGCTCGTTGACGGGGAGCGCATGAATGAAGTTCCATCCATCGACAGAAACATGGCTATGATTTTCAAGAACGGAAAGTTATATCCACAGATGAACATTTATGATAATCTTGCATTCGGTCTTAAATTAAAGGAATTACCAAAGGGAGAGATTGATGCGAGAATCGCAGAGGTTACAGAAGTTTTAAAAATTGGACATCTTCTTGATAAGATGACCGAAGATTTAGATGAGCAGGAAAGAGCATTAGTAGTTCTTGGACGTGCTATGGTTAAAAAGCCAAAGGTATTTCTGTTAGATGAACCATTTTCCAGTCTTAGCAAAGATGTGAAGAGACATATGCAGAAGCTTGTAAGAAAGCTTTATGACCAGATGCATATCACAGTAATTTATGTAACACATAATCGTGAGGATATCCAGAATACAGATGCACGCATCGCTGTGATGAATGATGGAAGTATTCAGCAGATTGGCACGATCGGAGAGCTTTATGACAATCCGGCAACGCCGTATGTTTCCGAATTTCTTGGAGTGGCAGTACAGGCAGTATGCTAGAGCATTTTTCAAACACGCTCTAGAGTGTGTTTGAGTAATGATTTGGAATAGATTTACAGGTACACATAAATTTTTGTAGCTTTTCCACATGAATTGATATAAAAAATAATAACTTTTCACAAGAGGAAATATATTTTTTGCATATTTCCTCTTTTTTTTTTGTTACTTTTGTATTAAAATAAAGAAAGATTGTTGCGTGCGATAGCAAAATGCGATGAGAGGGAAAGACAGGAGTGATACGATGATTTCAAATCAGATTTTACAGGACACCATTGACGGCATTAAGGCGATTACGAGAATTGACTTGTGTGTCATGGATACGGAAGGTAAACCGCTTGCCTCCACATTAGATGCAGTCGAAGAATATAAGGAAGCGGTACTGGTATTTGCAGAATCTCTGGCAGAGAGTCAGGCATTGCAGGGATATCAGTTTTTTAAAGTATTTGATGAGAACCAGTTAGAGTATATTATTCTCGTTAAGGGTGAGACAGATGATGTATATATGGTTGGAAAGATGGCTGCTTTCCAGGTACAGAATCTTTTAATTGCCTATAAAGAGCGCTTTGACAAAGATAACTTTATTAAAAACCTGCTCTTAGATAACTTACTTTTGGTTGATATTTATAACCGGGCGAAAAAGCTCCATATTGAAACGGAAGTAAGAAGATGTGTATTTATTGTCGAGACAAAGAATGACAGAGATAATAATGCATTTGAGACAGTTCGTAATATTTTTTCTGCGAAAACGAGAGATTTTATTACTGCGGTAGACGAGAAGAACATTATTCTTGTTAAGGAAGTGAAGAATGGAGAGGGATACGATGAACTGACTAAGACAGCACAGGTTATCGTTGATATGCTTAACACAGAAGCGATGACAAAGGTTCATGTTGCCTTTGGTACTATTGTGAATGAGATTAAGGAGGTATCCCGTTCTTATAAAGAAGCGAAGATGGCGATGGATGTTGGCAAGATTTTCTATCCAGATAAGAATGTGATTGCATACAGCCGACTTGGTATTGGCCGTCTGATTTATCAGCTTCCATTACCACTTTGTAAGATGTTCATCAAAGAGATTTTTGACGGACGTTCTCCAGATGAATTTGATGAAGAGACCTTACAGACAATTAATAAGTTCTTTGAGAATAACCTGAATGTGTCAGAGACTTCCAGACAGCTCTACATTCACCGAAATACTTTAGTATATCGTCTGGATAAGCTTCAGAAGAGTACAGGGCTTGATCTTAGAGTATTTGAAGATGCGATTACTTTTAAGATTGCACTGATGGTAGTAAAATACATGAAGTACATGGAAAGTATCGAATATTAATAAGAACGCCTTCTGTCGGAGAAGATATACACCGTCAGAAGGCGTTTTTGATTTTTCAAACATGCTCTAGAGCGTGTTTGAAAAATCATTCCAGCAATCTGCACCCCCCCCAATTTACGGTATATTTTGCCTTCATTCGGTTGCCGTAGCCCGCTACGCCGCCCTCATTCAGGCGAAATCTCCCGCAAATTGTGATGTACATCTTGCAGAAAGCATTTCTCAAACACGCTCTAGCAAGAAGTAATATTGTTCTTTAAACGAAACGAAGAGTCAGTAATGCAGACACATTTTCATAGGAAGAAAGAAAGGAAGACAGAATGGATTTTAAGGAAAAAGAAATGAATCTTGAGTTAAAGGAACAGGATTCAGAACATAATAAAAAAAAGAAAGAGGAAGGCAGCCCAAAAAGAAAAAAAGGCTGCTTTAAACGTGTTTTAAGTGTGCTTGTTCTTGTCGTTATCATCGGTTTCAGTTTCTTTGCAGGAAGACAAAGTGTTATGACTTCAAATGCTTATGGAACCGGCCTTAATAATGGGAAGATTTTGCGCAAACTAAGTATGTTAGAAGCTTTTGCGGGTAACTATTATCTCAACAAAATAGATGCTGAGAATGTGGAGAACAATATTTATAAGGGGTTTGCTAAGGGCTTGCAAGACCCCTATGCAGAATATTATACCCCATCAGAATATCAGCAATTGTCGGAAGAAGATGCGGGAAAATATAATGGAATTGGAATTTCTATTGCAAAAGACACAGATACGAATTATCCAGAGGTCGTTTCTGTATTTAAAGATCAGCCGGCATATAAAGCAGGTATTAAGAATGGAGATCTTATTACGGCAATTGATCAAAAAAGTACTGCCGATATGGAACTACAGGATGTTGTTTCTGCCATTAGAAGCGAAGATAATGATAAAGTTGTTTTGACTATTTACAGAGATAAAAAAACAAAAGATTATACAGTAGAAAAAACTTCTGTAGAATTAGATAGTGTTACTTATAAAATGCGGAAGAATAAGATAGGATATATTGCAGTAAGCCAGTTCCATGAAAATACGGACGAACAGTTTGATAAGGCAGTAACAGACCTTGAAAGCCAGGGAATGAAGAGTCTGATTATTGATTTAAGAGATGATGGAGGCGGACTGTTAACTACCTGTACCAATATGCTGTCCCGTCTGGTTGCAAAGGATAAAATGCTTGTTTATACAAAAGATAAAAAGGGGAAAAAAGAAGAGTTCAAGAGTGATTCGGGTAAAACAGTAGATGTACCGATGGTTGTATTGGTAAACGGAAATACAGCGAGTGCTTCCGAGATTATGACAGGATGCTTAAAAGATTACAAAAAAGCAACGGTTGTAGGTACAACAACTTATGGAAAGGGAATTGTACAAACTATTCTGCCTCTTACAGATGGTTCAGCCTTTAAGTTTACCATTGCCAAATATTACACACCAAAAGGTACAGATATTCATGAAAAAGGAATCAAGCCGGATGTGGAAGTGAAAATGAGCGATAAGCAGTGGAAAAAAGCCCAGACAGATGAGAAGGCAGATAAACAGTTGAAGAAGGCGATAGAGATTTTGAAAAAATAAGAATGGGATTTTCTTGATAGAGCGTGTTTGAAAAATTATTCCTGCAGCCGGCATGCCCCAATTTACAGTATATTTTGCCTTCATTCAGTTGACGTAGCCCGATACGCACCATCATTCAGGCGAAATCTCTAACAAATTGTGGTACACATCTCGCAGAAAGTATTTTTCAAACACGCTTTAGATTATTATACTATATAACTGCTTTTTCCTTTAAAAACTTCACCAGATATTCATCAAAAGCATACTCTAACGACTTATCGAGAGAGAAATTTTTATAGGAAATTCCAGTTGTGATAAGAAGATTTTTCGGGTCATATAAGATATTTACGTAGATTCCCTCAATATCTTCTTCGCGGAAGGAACTGTTATTATGTGCAATCAAATAGGAAATGGATTGCTTTGAAAGTCCGAGAACGATTTTGCAGGAGAGAGGGAGCCGTTTTCCTTTAATAATATCAAAAATGCGGTGGCGGATTTCTTTCCAATAGCAGAATTCACGATTCAGTGTCTGTTCTACGCTGGTATCATAAAAACCTTCGTTAATACGACCCTGAATCTGATAACTTACCCCCATTTTGATAGAGGCTTCGATAAAGTAAAAGTGGTCGAATGTATCTTTGGATAAAAGATGAGACATAAAGTCTTTAATATCGGAAATTTGTATTGATAACATGAATAACTCCTCCATAAGTTTAGCTATTAAGACAAAATCTTATGATTGATGATAACATGAATTATTTTTTTTGAAAAGGAGATTGAGAATGAATGTTTTAACAGAATGTTTAGCACAGGGAACTTCCCCGGTGGGAGTCGTTTCTTTTGCTAAGGAATATTTAAAACAACAGGGATTTGAAGAGTTATATTACAATAAAATGATTTCACCAAAAGAAAATAGCAAATATTATATCGCCCCATTTCCAGATGTATTATTTGCCTTTACAACAGGTGCTGGAAAAGAAATGATTCAGTCTTTGCGTATGGCATTTGCACATGTGGATCAGCCTTGTTTTAAGGTGAAGGGAAAACCAGATTTTAAGAGCATGGGGTGTGCGATGCTTAATGTAGAAGTTTACGGCGGAATGATGGATCATACCTGGTTTGACCGTCCACTTGGACTGGCGGGAACTATTGTGCTAAAAGGAGAGGATGTATTTAATCCGATAGAGGTAACGTATGATAGTAAGAGACCGGTTGCGTTGATTCCGGGACTTGCGATTCATATGCAAAGAGAGGCAAATAATGGCTGGAAGATTGACCGGCAAAAAGAGTTAATGCCGCTTATGGGACTTGCCAATGGCCGGTGGACAGAAGATGCTTTTCTTCATTTTCTGGCAGAAGAACTTTCTGTGGATGAGAGTGAAATTTTAAGTTATGATCTTAATTTATACAACTATGATCAGCCACAGCTTTGTGGGGTGAAAGAAGAAATTTTATGCAGTCCGCGAATTGATAATCTGGCCTCTGTCAGTGCGTTGTTAGAGTCTCTTACAGATGGAGAGAGGGAAAGTGGCATTAATCTTATTGGGCTTTTTAATCATGAGGAAGTTGGAAGTTTTACAAAGTCAGGAGCAGATTCTGCCTTACTTCCGGGAATTCTTGAACGTATTCTTTCAGGAATGGGCTGTTCAAAAGAACAGATAGATATTTCACTTGCACAGAGCTATTATCTTTCTGTTGACGGCGCACATGCCGCACATCCGAATTATACAGACCGTTGTGATATGACAACGAGAGCATATATGGGGCAGGGAGTTACTGTGAAGGTGAGCGGTACACAGAAATATGCTTCTGACTGCAAAATGTATGCGATTTTAAAAGGATTATCTGAAAAGTATGATATATTACTACAGGAGATTAATGACAGAAACACGATTCGCGGAGGCACAACATTAGGTCCGATGATTGGTTCACATCTGCCGATGGCAGGCTGTGATCTGGGCATACCGATGCTTGCGATGCATTCAGCCAGAGAGACGATGGCTATGGTGGATTATGTTAGTTTGTGTCAGTTAGTGACCGCATTTTTTGCAGAGTAAATTCTGGCAGCGATGTGACACATCATTTTTTTAATACGCTATGGAATCTTTTTCAAGTATACTAAGGCAAAATAGTCTATTTTTCCATTCCCTTGCATATACTAAATTAGTATTGGGGAGGGATTTTCATGGAAAAACAAAATATATATCAGGATATTTCAGCCAGAACAGGCGGAGAGATTTACCTTGGCGTTGTTGGGCCTGTCCGAAGTGGCAAATCAACATTTATTAAACGTTTTATGGAACTTCTTGTACTTCCTGAAATAAAAGATGAGAATGAACGCAAGAGAACGATGGATGAACTTCCGCAAAGTGGAACAGGGAAAATGGTTATGACAACCGAGCCGAAGTTTATTCCAAAAGAAGCGGCAGAACTTCCGATGGAAGATATGAAAATAAAAATACGTCTGATTGACTGTGTTGGCTTTATGATTCCCGGTGCGGGCGGTAATTTGGAAAACGGACAGGAACGTCTTGTAAAAACGCCGTGGTTTGATTATGAGGTTCCATTTACGAAAGCAGCAGAATTTGGAACAAGAAAGGTAATCAGAGATCATTCTACGATAGGGATTTTAGTGACAGCAGATGGGTCGTTTGGAGAAATTCCGCGAGATTCTTATGTAGAAGCAGAAAAGAAAACAGTTGCAGAATTAAATGAAATCGGAAAGCCCTTTTTGGTTCTGGTAAATAGTGAACGGCCATATTCAAAGGCAACACAGGCATTAACAGAAAAGCTTTCTAAAGAATATAATACCAGTGTAATGGCGGTGAATTGTGACCAGCTCAGGCAGGAGGATATTTTAGAAATCTTAAAAAATGTACTGCTTGAATTTCCATTATCTTCTGTTGGATTTTATTTGCCGAAATGGGTGGAAACATTAAGAGATGATCATTGGATGAAGAAGTCGGTCTTAGATCTTGTAAAAGAATTTATGACAGATAAAAATAAGATGAAAGATCTGTATCAGAAAGTATTTCCATCGAATGATTATATAGAGTCCGGGAAAATAGAAAAAATTCATATGGATACAGGAAAAGTGGATGTTAAGATTCAGATAAGGGATTCGTACTATTATGATATTTTGTCGGATCTTACAGGACTGCCAATTAAGAGTGAATATCATCTTATTCGCCTGATGAAAGAATTATCGGCAAAAAAGAAAGAATTTGAAGAAGTGTCGCAGGCGTTAAAGGATGCCAGAGAACGAGGATATGGCGTCATGAAACCGGTACTTTCAGAAATTACACTTTCTGAACCGGAAGTAGTAAAACATGGAAACAAATATGGCGTAAAAATTCGTGCCGAGGCACCGTCCATTCATTTGATTCGAGCCAATCTTACAACAGAAGTGGCCCCGATTGTAGGGACACAGCTTCAGGCAGAAGATCTTATTACATACATAAAAGAACAGGCGGGCGAAGAACCAAGAGAAATATGGAATGTCAATATTTTTGGAAAAACATTAGAACAGCTTGTTGATGATGGCATATCTGGCAAAGTTACAAAAATTAACGATGACAGCCAGGAAAAACTTCAAAACGCCATGGAAAAGATCGTAAACGAAAGCAGTGGCGGATTGATTTGTATTATTATATAATATAGCAAGAAAGTGAAAAGCACAAATTGTAAAACACATCTTGCAGAAAGCATTTTTCAAACATGTTCTTAACCTAAGTCATTTTTACTTGCACAAAATGGAAAAAAATGGTATAATAATTTGGGGGTGATTATATGGAGATACAGCTTTGGAGAGAACTGCTTGACCCATACCAGCTTGCGGTTGATGAGCTAACCGTAAAGTTTCATCATATTATAGAAGAACATCGGAATCAGGGTTTATATTCACCGATTGAGTCCGTGGACGGACGAGTGAAGAGTATTGTCAGTATTTTAGATAAGATGCAGCGTAAGAATGTATCAATGAATGATATTGAGAAGAAGATAGAAGATCTGGCGGGAATCCGTATTATCTGTCAGTTTGTAGAGGACATAGACAGAGTGGTGAATCTTATAAAGAACCGGACAGATATGAAGGTAAAGTGTGAGAAGGACTATGTAAGCCACATGAAGACGAGCGGCTACCGTAGTTATCACATGATTATTTTATATACGGTGAATACGATTCATGGACCAAAGGAGCTGAGTGCGGAGATTCAGATTCGCACGATGGCGATGAATTTCTGGGCGACTATAGAACATTCTTTACAGTATAAGTATAAGGAGAACATTCCAGAGTATATTCAGCAGAAGCTTCTTGATGCATCGGAGGCCATTATCGAAGTGGACCATGAGATGTCGGATGTAAGAGATGAGATTATGGATGCGCAGAATTCTCACAGAAAGAAGGAGACCTTAGTCAAGGATATTTTGAATAATATCCAGAACTTATATAAAGTGGCGAATCAGAGAGAAGTAACGAAGATTCAGGATGAGTTTTATAAGGTGTATGTACTTGATGATATGTTACAGTTAAAACACTTTGCAAGACAGCTAGATATTATTTCAGAAGGATATCGCGCACAGAGTCTGTAGGGTGAGAGTGAAGTGTATATGGTGCAGATAATAGCCATATAGAACATAGACAGTGAGATAGAACCACAGATAGATACAGGAGGAATGGATGAATTTACCAGAAGATTATCAGAACAAGATGCAAAAGATGCTTGGCGGAGATGAGTATTTGCAGTATCTGGATAGTTTTAATTATAGTTATGGACAGACGCTTCGGGTGAATCAGTTAAAAAAGGAACCGGCGGATTTTATCCGCCGGTTCCTTTTGGACGGACAAGTTTCCTGGTGTAGTACAGGATTTTATTATGAGGGCGAACAGAAATTATCCGCTCATCCGTATTATTATGCAGGAGTGTATTATTTACAGGAACCGAGTGCGATGGCCCCTGCCGCTTTTTTACCAGTAGAACCAGGAGATAAGGTACTTGATCTTTGTGCTGCGCCAGGAGGAAAGTCCACTGCATTAGCAGCGAAGCTTCAGGGAGAGGGCTTTTTATTATCGAACGATATCAGTGCTTCCCGATGTAAACCTCTCCTTAAAAATATGGAGATGGCAGGAGTAAAGAATAGTGTTATTACCTGTGAATCACCGGAAAAATTAGCAGGGCGTTTTGCGGGGTATTTTGATAAAATACTAGTGGATGCGCCATGTTCTGGTGAGGGAATGTTTCGGCGGGAGCCTTCTATGGTAAAGAGCTGGTCACCAGAGGAGGTAGAACGCTATGCTAAGCTGCAAAGAGAGATTCTTACAAGTGCAGCGCAGATGATAAAGCCAGGCGGTTATCTTTTATATTCGACTTGTACCTTTGCGAAGGAAGAAGACGAGCAGACAGTGGAATATTTCTTAGAGCAACATAGAGATTTCTCTTTGCAGGAATTACCTCTTTGTGATGGTATCGAGGAGGGAAAACCAGAGTGGACGATTCGTGGCAGAGAAGATGTGAAGAACTGTCGCCGCTTTTTACCGCATAAAGTAAAGGGAGAGGGACATTTTGCTGCTCTCTTTAGGAAAGCAGATGGTGTGGAATCTGTGGATAAACAGTGTATAAAGGAAGATGACATATCAAAATCTGTGCATAAAGAAACAAAAGATAAAGAAAAGATGTGCAAAGATGGAAAGACACAGAATATTTCTAAGGTTAAAAATGTTAAGATTCCCGAAGCGATGGACGAATTTATGCGGGAGATTCCAAAATGGGAGCAGTGGAAGAATCGAATTATTTTTATAAAAGAGAGAGCCTTTTTACTGCCAGAGAATTGCCCGGACTTTAAGGGACTGCGAGTAGTCCGTTCTGGTCTTTATCTTGGAGATTGTTTAAAGAAGCGTTTTGAACCAAGCCAGGCGCTTGCAATGGCACTTAAGCCAGAAGAATATAAGAGAAGTGTTTCATTTAAAGCAGAAGACATCTGCGTGGAAAAGTATCTCCGCGGGGAGACAGTAGATATAGAAGATGCCGGACTGAATGGATGGACACTTTTTTGTGTAGATGAATTTCCACTTGGCTGGGGCAAATGCAATCGTGGCCGATTAAAGAATAAATATAATCCAAACTGGCGTAAATTATAATTACAGGAATACTGTAAAATCGTGCAAAAGACAGAGATTCAGGATATAGAACAGATAAAGGTAGATAAAATGGCTGGAACAGCTAGAGTATGTTTGCAAAAAGTATTTTTCAAACACGCTCTAGAAAGTAAGTTAGAAAGGAACAGGTAAGATGCCGGAAACTCTAAAAAAGATGAGACTGGATAAGTTTCTGACACAGGCAGCGGAGCTTACCAGGAGTGAAGCAAAGCAAAAGATAAAAAAAGGCAGTGTTACTGTCGATGGAGAAGTTGTGAAAAAGGCAGAGATGAAGGTTTCATCTGAAGATGCAATCTGCCTTGATGGGGAAGTGGTAACTTACGAAAAATATCGTTATATTATGCTTCATAAACCGGCAGGAGTTGTCAGTGCTACGGAAGATGCACAGTGCCAGACCGTTCTTGATTTGATAACAGAGGGACGAAAGGGACTTTTTCCTGTTGGAAGACTAGATAAAGATACGGAGGGGTTACTACTTCTTACAAACGATGGAGCGCTGGCCCATAATCTGCTCTCACCGAGAAAGCATGTAGATAAAACATATTTTGCGATTCTTGACGGAGAGGTAGGAGAAAAAGAACAGGAACTTTTTTTGCAGGGATTAGATATTGGAGATGAGAAAAAGACACTTCCGGCAAAACTTGAAATAACGGACAAGGCAAATGAAGTTTTCATTACAGTGCAGGAAGGCCGTTTTCATCAGGTAAAGAGAATGGCAGAGGCAGTAGGAAGAAAAGTAGAATATTTAAAGAGAATTTCCATGGGGCCATTGGTACTTGATAAAGAACTGAAAAAAGGGGAGTACAGACCACTTTTTGAGGAGGAACTTGCAAAATTAAAAGAAAGTACAGCTTCAAAATGATAAGACAAAAATAATAAAAACAATAAGAAAAAGATATAAGCAATAAAAATAGATGAAGAAATATAGAAGATTAGAGCGTGTTTGAAAAATTTCTACAATCTGCACGCCCCAATTTGCAGAAAGCATTTTTCAAACCGGCTTTGGGAAAGGAACAGCAGGGAACAGGAAAGGAAGAACTTTATGATAAAAAAACATGGCTTTTTACCCATGAATAAAAAAGAGATGAAAGAGCGTGGCTGGGAACAGGCAGACTTTGTTTATATTTGTGGAGATGCCTATGTAGATCACCCCTCATTTGGAGCGGCAATCATTACCAGGCTGTTAGAAGATGCCGGATATAAAGTAGCATTTATCGCACAGCCGGACTGGAATGATGAGAGCAGCATTGCCGTATGCGGAGAGCCAAGACTGGCATTTATTGTATCTGCCGGAAACATGGATTCTATGGTGAACCATTATACATCCTTTAAAAAGAGGAGACACCAGGATGCCTACACGCCAGGCGGAGGATTTTCCGGGCGGCCGAATCGTCCGACAATTGTATATAGTAACCTGATACGAAAGACCTATAAAAAGACGCCGATTCTTTTAGGAGGAATAGAAGCGTCTCTTCGAAGACTGGCACATTATGATTACTGGAGCGACAAAGTAAAGCGTTCTGTACTCTTGGATTCTGGGGCAGATTTACTCATGTATGGAATGGGAGAACATTCTATTCTTGAGATTGCGGAAGCCTTAGATTCTGGAATTGCGGTGCAGGATATCACTTATATCAGAGGAACCGTATTTAAATGCAGGGATTTAGAAGAGCTTTCCGGTGATTATGAACTTCTGCCGTCCTATGAAGAGATTACAGAGTCCAAAGAGACTTTTGCCCAAAGTTATTATCGCCAGTATGTGAATACGGATGCGATTACGGCAAAAAGACTGGTGGAACCGTATAAAAAGAAGGAATATCTTGTACAGAATCCACCATCATTGCCGCTTACGCAAGAGGAAATGGATCATGTATATGAACTTCCCTATATGAGAGCATGGCATCCATCTTATGATAAGCTTGGAGGCGTTCCGGCATTAAAGGAAATTAAGTTTTCTCTTACAAGTAACAGGGGATGTTTTGGCGGATGCAGTTTCTGTGCGCTGACATTTCATCAGGGAAGAAGGATTCAGGTGCGCAGTCAGGAATCCATTATAAAAGAGGCGGAGCTGATTATAAAAGATCCGGATTTTAAAGGATATATTCATGACGTTGGCGGCCCTACTGCCGATTTTAGACATACTGCATGTGAAAAACAGTTAAAGTATGGTGTGTGTGCGAATAAGCAGTGTCTTTTTCCAAAGCCTTGTGCGAATATGAATGCAGATCACAGTGATTATATTACTCTTTTGCGAAGACTTCGGGCATTGCCGGGTGTAAAAAAGGTATTTATCCGTTCTGGAATTCGATTCGACTATGTATTAGCAGATAAAAAGGATCATTTCTTAGAGGAACTTTGTAAGTATCATGTCAGCGGACAGTTAAAAGTAGCTCCAGAGCATATTTGTGACAGTGTATTAAAACTGATGGGCAAACCGGAGAATCAGGTGTATGAGAAGTTCGCAAAAGCGTACAGGAACATGAATAAAAAGCTTGGAAAGAAGCAGTATATGGTTCCGTATCTTATGTCCTCTCATCCGGGTTCCCATTTAAAAGAGGCGATTGCGCTGGCAGAATATATCAGAGATCTTGGATATATGCCAGAACAGGTACAGGACTTTTATCCGACACCGGGAACCATTTCTACTTGTATGTATTATACGGGACTTGACCCAAGAACAATGAAAGAAGTCTACGTTCCGGTAACGTTAAAGGAAAAACAGATGCAGAGAGCATTAATTCAGTATCGAAATCCCGAAAATTATGATATTGTAAAAGCAGCTCTGATTAAAGCGGGAAGAGAAGATTTGATTGGTTTTGATGAGCATTGTCTGATTCCGCCAAGAAAAATGGGACATAATTATCACCCTGGTAAAAAGGTATCTGCGGACAATACAGCAAAGTCTAAAGATGGCAGGGCGGATACCAGAAAGTATACAAAGCCAAAATCAGGCAAGCCTCAAAATATGAAGTCGAAGCAATTTAAGACGGATAAATATAAGACAGGTAAAGACAGGCCAGAAGACTTTAAAGCAGGGAGACAAAAGAACGAGAAATATAAGACAGACAGATTTACCGGAAAGACGCAAGAGAGAGGAAAGTCAAAGAAGAAAACAATCCGTAACGTTCATACAAGGAAGAAGTGCAGATAGAAACGTGGATAGGAGGAATCCAGATGAATATAGGAATCATCACCGGTGCATCATCGGGAATGGGTAAGGAATTTGTGAAACTCACAATGCAAAATCATCTTGATTTAGATGAAATATGGGTAATTGCCAGGCGAAAAGAACGCTTAGAAGCATGGCCGAGCCTTTATAAAGAACAGAAATTTCGGATACTTCCACTGGATTTGCAGAAGAAAGAAGATGTAGAGTGTCTGAAACAGACATTAGAAGAGACACAGCCACATATTGAATTATTTGTTCATTGTGCCGGCTTTGGAATTATGGGAAAGATTCAGGATATTTCCATGGAAGAACAGGCAGAGATGGTCGATGTGAACTGTAGAGGTGTTGTGGAGATCTCCTCTTTGCTACTTCCCTATATGAAATACAGAGGACGCATGATTTATATGGCTTCCGCAGCAGCATTTCTTCCACAGCCAGGATTTGCTGTTTACGCGGCAAGTAAGGCATTTGTACTAAGTTATGTCAGGGCTTTACGGGCAGAGAACAGGGAAAGACAGCTTCGGGTGACGGCGGTGTGTCCGGGAGCAGTAAAGACAGAATTTTTTAATCGTGCACTGACAAAGAAGCATTTGCCAGCTTATAAGAAACTTGTTATGGCGGACCCGAAGAAAGTGATTAAAAAAGCATGGAAGGATAATGAGCAGAATAAGGAGATTTCTGTATATGGAAAGGCAATCAAACTTACGCATCTTGTGACAAAGATACTGCCGCACAGCCTTTTCCTGCAATTTATCGGAAGGAAATAAAGAGACGATGAAGGAAATAACAATTACAAAAAGAGAAGAGGGACAGCGTTTTGATAAGTTCCTTATAAAGTATCTTCCTGGCGCATCTTCTGGCTTCTTACACAAGATGCTTCGCAAAAAGAACATTAAGTTAAACGGGAAAAAAGCAGAAGGCAGGGAGAAGCTTACAGCGGGAGATCTGATTCAGATTTTTTTCTCAGATGAGACTTTAGAAAAGTTTCAAAATCCGCAATCAGGAAGAGATGATTCTTATGAGGCAGACAGCAGTATGGGAAATCATAAAAGTGATAGAGGGTTTGGACAGTCAGGACGGAATAGACAGCCTGACAGAGAACAGGCAAAAGTTTATACGAAAGACAGAGCAGGCAATGGAGGACAAGAACGAAAACTTACGAAAGAAGAACGAGAACTTCGTAAGCAGGTGCGTGTGCTTTATTCTTCAGAAGATATTCTTGTATTCCATAAGCCTGCCGGAATGCTTTCTCAAAGAGCCAAAGCCAGTGATGATTCCTTAAATGATTATCTGATTGATTACTGTATTCAGACTGGAATCATTTCAAAAGAAGAACTTGCAGGCTTCCGTCCGTCTATTGCCAACCGCCTTGACCGAAATACAAGTGGAATTGTTCTTGCGGGAATTTCCATCAAAGGACTTCAGCGTCTGGCCTCTATGTTGAGAGAACGTACACTTGGAAAGTATTATCTTTGTCTTGTAGAAGGGAAAGTGAAAGAAGATGCCCGCATCGCAGGCTATCTTACAAAAGAAGAGAAAAATAATAAAGTTTCCCTTCATAAAGAAAAGGCAGAAGGTGCTTCTTATATTGAGACAGAATATAAGATTTTAAAAAGTACTGATAAAGCAAGCCTCTTAAAAATCCGTCTTATCACAGGAAAGAGCCATCAGATCAGGGGACATCTGGCATCTGTCGGACATCCAGTATTTGGTGATTACAAATATGGAAATCGTGATTTTAACAACCAGATCAAGTGGAAAGATGGTGTGAATTATCAGCTCTTGCATAGTTATGAACTGGTTGTTCCAGAAGGAACAGGAGAACTTTCCGGCTTGCATATCATTGACCCGGTACCAGAAGTTTTTCATAAGGTGCAGACAAGATGGGGACTGGAAGTTCCTGAACTTTCTTATGAGAACGAGGCTAAGAACCGAGAAACTGATAATAAAAGAGCTGGGAATACACGAACAGGAAGGACAACTAATAAGAAAACTGAAAATGCACGAACAGAGAAAATAAGAAAGAGCAGAAGGAAATAATAAAATGGCTACCTGGAACTCAAGAGGACTTCGAGGTTCGGTATTAGAAGAACTGATCAATTACGCAAACCAAAAGTACAAAGACAAAGGCTTAGCTCTTATCCAGAAGATTCCGACACCGATAACTCCTGTCCGCTTTGACAAGGAATCTCGTCATATTACCTTAGCTTACTTTGAGAAAAAAAGTACTGTTGACTATATCGGGGCGGTACAGGGAATTCCAGTTTGTTTTGATGCAAAGGAATGTGCAGTGGATACCTTTTCCCTGCAGAATCTTCATCCACATCAGGTAGAGTTCATGAAAAACTTTGAAAAGCAGAATGGAATCAGCTTTTTGCTCATTTATTATACCCATCGGCAAAAATGCTATTATCTGCGCTTTTCAGAAATGATAAAGTACTGGGAGCGGATGGAAGCAGGCGGACAAAAGAACTTTAAATATGAAGAATTATCCCCGAAGTTTTTTGTCCCGGCAGCAGGAGGTATTGCCCTTCATTATCTTGTGGCGATGCAGGAAGATTTAAAGGAAAGAAATACAGATAAGAAATAAATCATAAAACACAAAAAGAATCCTGGAGCATTTTCAAACCCGCTCTAGATTGACGAACTTTCATTTTTCATATATAATAAGACTTTGTAAAATTTTAAGAATGACAATATTTTTAGATATGAGGTGAGAGAAAAGTGATTAAGAGCATGACAGGATTCGGACGTGGCGAGAGCGTGTCAGAGGACTGTAAAGTAACTGTGGAGATTAAGGCAGTAAACCACAGATATTGCGATCTGAATATGAAGCTTCCAAGAAAGCTTAATTATTTAGAGGCAGATATCCGAAGTTTTTTAAAACAGTCTATCCAGCGAGGTAAGGTAGATGTTTTCATAAATTATGAAGATTTATCCGCAAAGGATGTGAATGTCCGCCTGAATGAAGAATTAGGTAAGGAATATTATGCAGCCCTCACAAAGCTTGGAGAGACACTTGGAATCTCCAGTGATGTGACAGCTTTACAGATTGGAAGATTCCCTGACGTACTTTCTTTAGAAGATGTGGCAGTCAATCAGGAATCCATAAAGGAACAGCTTATGAAAGCTCTCTCAGAGGCAGCAGGTCACTTTTCTGACAGCAGAGAAAAAGAAGGCGAAAATCTTAAGACGGATATTCTTGCCAAGTTAGAAGGAATGAAGGAAAATGTTGCTTTTATTGAGGAGCGTTATCCATCAATTGTCAGCGAATACCGCAAAAAACTTGAAGATAAAGTTGCAGAACTTTTAGGAGATACGAATGTAGATGAGAACCGAATCGCCGCAGAAGTTGTCATTTATTCTGATAAAATCTGCGTGGACGAGGAGACGGTCCGATTAAAGAGCCACATTGACGGAATGAGAGATGAACTTTTAAAAGGCGGCAATGTTGGACGTAAACTTGATTTTATTGCACAGGAAATGAACCGGGAAGCTAACACGATTTTATCAAAGGCGAACGACATTGAAGTCTCTGATCATGCAATTGATTTAAAAACAGAGATTGAAAAAATCAGAGAACAGGTGCAGAATATAGAGTAGACGGAGAGAAAATGGCAGATTTTATTAATGTAGGTTTTGGAAATATGGTGAATGGAGATAAGATTATTTCCATGGTCAGTACAGACGCTGCACCAATCAAGCGAATGATTCAGAATGCAAGAGACGAGGGTAAGGCAGTTGATGCCACCTGTGGACGGCGTACAAGAGCAGTACTTGTCATGGAAAGCGGACATCTTATTTTATCTGCCCTCACGACAGATACATTATCTTCGAGATGCCATAGCAAACGCAATGATGAGGATGAGGAAAATGAAAGATAAGGGAACATTAGTTGTAATTTCCGGATTTTCCGGTGCAGGCAAGGGAACTGTTTCAAAGGCTCTCGTTGAAAAGTTTGGCTACAGCCTTTCTGTTTCAGCGACCACCCGTCAGCCAAGAGAAGGCGAACAGGACGGAAGAGAGTACTATTTTAAATCAGAAGATGACTTTTTGCGTCTGATTGATTATAATGGTTTTATCGAATATGCACAGTATGTAGACCATTATTATGGAACTCCACGTAAGTTTGTGGAAGATGAACTTGCCGCAGGTCATGTCGTAATCCTTGAGATTGAAGTACAGGGTGCGATGAAGATTAAAGAGCAGTATCCAGAAGCGATTCTGTTATTTATTACTGCACCATCTATTGATGTACTTAAGAACAGGCTTATCGGACGTGGAACAGAGACCGCGGAAGTAGTAGAAAAGCGTATGCGAAGAGCTGCAGAAGAAGCAGAAAGCATTGATCAGTATGAATTCATTGTCAGCAATGAAGAAGGAAAGCTTGAAGATTGCATGAACACGATTCATTCAATCATCGAGAGTGAGTCCTGCCGTATTACAAAGAGACAGGAGTTTGTAGAAAGCCTTCGAGAGGGTTTGCAGCAATATAAAGAAAATACAGAAAAAGACAAATAGAACCTTAAAAAGGACAAATAGAAAGGAGAATCACTTATGTTACATCCATCTTATACAGAATTAATGGAAAAGATTAATAAAGAGGGCGAGACAGGAGAAGAACCAGTTATCAACAGCCGTTATTCCATCGTTATTGCAACTTCTAAGAGAGCAAGAGAGATTATTGGAGGAGATGAACCTTTAGTTAATGGAATGGAAGGAGAGAAGCCTTTATCCATCGCCGTTAAGGAATTATACGATTCTAAGATTAAGATTCTTCCAGGAGATGAAGAGAATATGGAAGATGAAGAACATCTTTCCAATGAAGAGTTTGAAGAATTAGGAGAAGTTGATCCGGCATTTACAAATGTGGAGTAAGAGGGAGGCAGACACCAGTATGCGGGGTCTGCCTTTTTATGTAAAGAGGGAGGCTTTTGCCAGGGCAGATACCAGACAAAGAGTAGCATACATTTTATCAGCGGTACTGGTAATTACTATGTTGTGTGTGATTTTTCGGTTTTCTGCCGCGGATGCCACACATTCCTCACATTTAAGCGAGGGGATATGTATCCGATTAGTCCGTGAATTAAACTCGGTTTTTCCAGAACAGTTTCCAAAAGAGAAGCTGGTGAAAGTGGCAGAAGCAATCGAGTATCCGATAAGAAAATGCGCGCATTTTACAGAATATGCAGTGCTTGGTATTACGGTGAATCTCTATTTGTGGATGTGTTATCGAATGGAGATGCTTTTGAGCAGAAAGAAAAAAGCAAAAGATATACAACGGACAGAGGAAAAATTACAAAAAACTGTAAAACAGAAAGCTGTAGTACAGGAGAATGTACTGCCGGAAATAAGAAATATCAAAGAGAAAGTTACAGCACAGGAATCAGCAACACAGGAAACAGAAATTGCCAGACAGACAGTAGAAAACACTGAACAAAAGATGGAGCTATCCATCTGGAATTTCATCATAAGGGCAGAAATCTTTTGCGCCTTATATGCCTGCAGTGATGAGTTTCATCAGTACTTTGTGCCGGGAAGAAGCTGCAAGTTCTTTGATGTCTGTGTGGACAGTACCGGCACATTTTTCGGTGCATTGCTGTTCTGGGGAATTTTTCATCTGCGAGGACAAAAAAGAGAACGAAAAAGACAGGAAATTTCTAAAAAGAGTAAAAGTTGACGCTTTTTTAGAAAACAGCTACAATAAAAAAACATAGAATTCTGCATTTGAAGGGAGGAATTGGAATGAAGTGTAGTCAGTTATTAGAACATTTAGAATATACATGTTTACAGGGAAGTACCGATGTAAAGGTTACTGCGGTAGTGAACGATTCAAGAAAGATAGAAGAAGGATGCCTTTTCTTATGTATTAAGGGAGCAGCTTTTGATGGACATAAGTTTGCAGCAGAGGCTGCTGAAAAGGGAGCCGCTGTTTTAGTCGTAGAGGATGAAGTAGAGGTACCGGACAGTGTGACTGTCATTAAGGTAGACAACACCCGCTATGCGATGGCATTGATTTCTGCCGCATGGTTTGGTTATCCAGCAGAGGAGCTTACCACAATCGCTGTTACCGGAACAAAGGGCAAGACAACAACAACCTATATGGTGAAGTCTCTCTTAGAGGAGGCCGGACATAAGGTTGGGGTGATCGGAACAATCGAGGTTGTGATCGGACAGGAACATATCCCAGTGAATAACACAACACCGGAATCTTATGACATCCACAGCTATTTCAGAAAGATGGCAGAGGAAGACTGTGACGTTGTTGTTATGGAAGCGTCCTCTCAGGGATTTAAGCTTGACAGAACTGCTGGAATTATGTTTGATTACGGCTTATTTACGAACCTTTCTCCAGACCATATCGGACCGAACGAGCATAAGGACTTTGCAGAATACCTTTCCTGCAAGGCAAAGTTATTTAACCAGTGCCGCTATGGTTATGCGAATATTGATGATGAGCATTTTGCAGAGATTACAAAGAATGCGACCTGTCCGATTGAGACATTTGGTTTAAATGAAAACGCAGATTTAGTAGCGTATGATGTGGAACTGACAAGAGACAGAGACTTCCTCGGCGTAGACTTTGGTTTAAAGGGAACCTGCGAAGGTAAGATTTCCTGTGGTGTGCCGGGAACATTTAACGTACATAATGCGTTAGGTGCGATCAGTATTGCCGGTCATATGGGTGTTACCGTAGAGCAGATGAACAAGGCACTCCGCCACTTCAGCGTAAAGGGAAGAGTACAGATTGTTCCGACAGGATATGACTATACATTAATTATTGACTACGCACATAATGCCGTAGCCTTAGAGAGTATTTTAAATACATTACGAGCTTATGATCCACCAAGATTAATCAGTTTATTTGGCTGTGGTGGTAACCGTTCCAAACTCCGCCGTTATGAGATGGGTGAGGTATCTGGAAAGCTTGCGGACTTTACGATTATTACTTCCGATAACCCAAGATTTGAAGAGCCACAGGCAATCATTGATGATATTTTAATTGGAATGAAGAAGACAGACGGAGAATATATTTCTATTATTGACCGTCATGAGGCAATCTCTTACGCTATGCATCACGCACAGCCAGGAGACATCGTTGTTCTCGCCGGAAAAGGACATGAGACCTATCAGGAGATTGAAGGCAAGAAGTATCATATGAGCGAAGAAGAAATCGTTCAGGATGTTTTAGATGGCAAATATTAAAGAAAAGGAAGGATTATGGGAGACAGTAATACAAGATATGCTGATATAATCATTGATATTTCCCATGAGGCACTCGACAGGGTATTCCAGTACAGGGTGCCTCTTTCCTTATGGAAAGAAGTGCGGCCAGGCAGCAGAGTTTTTGTTCCGTTTGGAAGAGGAAACCGGGAGACGGAGGGCTATGTTGTCGCGATTCGCCCGGAAGCAGATTATGAAGAAAGTAAGATTAAAGAAATTCTCCGGGTAAATACAGAGGGAGTTTCTGTGGAGTCAGAACTTATCAAGGTTGCTTCTTTCTTAAAAGAACAATATGGTTCCACGATGATACAGGCCCTTCGCACTGTGCTTCCGGTAAAAGCAAAAATGAAACCCAAAGAAGAAGTATTTATTACTCTTTCTGCAGATATAGAAGCTGCACAGAAGCTTCTTGCCGAATGGGAGCAGAAGCATTATGTGGCGAGGGCAAGATTTCTTTTCCTGTTAATAGAAAAGGGAAGAATCACGAAGGAAGAAGCGGTAAAAGGCTGTAACTTTCCGCTAAAAGAGATACGAAGACTCGCAGAGCAGGGCATTGTAAAGTTAGAGTCAAGGATTAAGTACAGGAATCCATTCCCAGAGCTTACAAAGAGAAGTACAGGATGGCCGCTCAATGAAGAACAGCAGGCGGTCGCAGACAACTTTCAGAAAGACTATGACAATGGAAAGCGGGGGACTTATCTCCTTTACGGTGTGACGGGAAGTGGAAAGACAGAAGTGTATCTTGCACTAATTGAACAGGTACTTGCAAAGAAAAAGCAAGTAATTGTACTGATTCCAGAGATTTCGTTAACGTATCAGACGGTGAGACGTTTTTATGAACGGTTTGGAGAGCGGATTGCTGTCATTAATTCGAGAATGTCAAAGGGAGAAAAGTCCGATGCCTGTGAGCGGATAAGGGCAGGAGAAGCCGATGTGATTATCGGGGCACGCTCCGCACTGTTTGCTCCGACGGAGAGACTTGGACTGATTATCATTGACGAGGAACATGACGGAGCGTATAAGAGTGATACTTCTCCGAAATATCATGCAAGAGAAACGGCAGTTTACCGGGCAGGTCTTTGCGGGGCAAGTGTTGTCTTAGGTTCAGCAACTCCTTCAGTGGAGGCGTATGCAAGAGCATTAAGTGGAGAATATAAACTGTGGACCCTGAAAAAGCGAGCGGGAAAAGCGATGCTTCCAACTACGCAGATTATTGACCTGAGGGAAGAATTTAAAAAAGGAAACCGCTCGATTTTCAGCGGGGAATTACACAAAAAAATAGAAGAACGTCTGGCAAAAAAGGAACAGATTATGCTATTTTTAAATCGGCGTGGTTTTGCAGGATTTGTTTCCTGTCGTGCCTGTGGACAGGTTATCAAGTGTCCACACTGTGATGTGACACTTACTTACCATAGGAATGGAAAGCTGCGCTGCCATTACTGTGGTTATGAAGAAACTTTTATAAAGCAGTGTCCGATTTGCAAAAGCTCACATGTAGCCGCATTTGGTCTTGGAACAGAAAAGGTAGAGGCGGCACTCCATGCAGAGTTTCCGACAGCCAGAGTTCTCCGTATGGATATGGATACGACAAGAAGAAAGCATGCCCATGAGGAGATGCTTGCCGCATTTTCTAAGGGTGAGGCAGATATTCTTTTAGGAACACAGATGATCGTAAAGGGGCATGATTATGCTAATGTAACGCTGGTAGGGATTCTAGCGGCAGATTTATCCCTTCATGAACAGGATTTCCGAAGTGGAGAGAAAACATTTCAGCTTCTCTGTCAGGCAGCAGGAAGGGCAGGAAGAGGAGACAAAAGAGGGGATGTTATCATCCAGACCTATTCGCCGGAGCATTATTCAATTACAACAGCAGCGGAGCATTCGTATGAGAACTTTTTTAAGGAAGAGTACACTTACCGTCAGTTAATGGGATACCCACCGTGTGCACACATGCTTGTAATCCTGGTACAGTCAGGAGATGAATCACAGTCCGTCATTGCGAGACTCCGCATTGAGAAAATGATTGAGCAAAGCCAGGTAGGACAGGAAGTACCCGTACAGATTTTAACACCAGGACAGGCAAGCCTTTCCAAGTTAAAAGATGTGTATAGACAGGTGCTTTACTTAAAACATAAAGATAAAGAGACATTACTGGATTTAAAAAGAAGATTAGAGCCTGTTTTAGAGAAGCATCCAATGTTTGCAGGAATAACGATTCAGTTTGATTTTGACCCACTGTCGCATTACTAGAGCATTTTTCAAACACGCTCTAAGTGACTTTACGGCAGGCGTTTGCAATGTTATAATTAAAGATACAGCTTTTTGTATAACCATTATAAAAAGATAGAATAAAAGATAAAATAAGAAAGATAAAGGAATACCAGGAGGAAAAGAAATGGCAATTCGTAAAATCCGCTTTATTGGCGACCCATGTTTAAATAAAGTATGTAAACCAGTACAGAAAATCACACCATCCATTGAGACGTTGATTGAGGATATGTTTGATACTATGTATGAGGCAAGAGGTGTTGGTCTTGCAGCACCACAGGTAGGAATTTTAAGAAGAATCTGTGTCATTGACGTTATGGACGGAGATCCTATCATCCTTATCAATCCAGAAATCATTGAAACAGCTGGTGAGCAGACAGATGAGGAAGGATGCTTAAGCATTCCAGGTAAATGTGCCAGCGTAACAAGAGCTGATTATGTAAAAGTGAAGTCTTTTGATATGGAGTTAAATCCAGTAATTATCGAGGGAGAGGGACTTCGTGCAAGAGCATTACAACATGAGATAGACCATCTTGACGGTGTGCTTTACGGCGATAGAGCGAATGAGCCATATCATGATGTGGAGGAAGAAGAATGCGAGTAGTATTTATGGGAACACCGGACTTTGCGGTTCCTACGTTAGCAGCTCTTATAGAGAACCATGAAGTTGTCGGTGTAGTAACACAGCCGGATAAGAGAAAAGGTCGCGGTAAGGCGATGGCATTTACTCCGGTAAAAGAGAAGGCTTTAGAGTATGACATTCCTGTTTATCAGCCAGTAAAGGTAGGAGAAGAAGAATTTATCGAGACACTTCGCGGACTCGATCCTGAAGTTATCGTTGTAGCTGCTTTTGGACAGATTCTTCCAGAAAGCATTTTAAATATGCCAAAGTATGGATGCATTAACGTACATGCTTCCTTACTTCCAAAGTACCGTGGAGCTGCCCCGATTCAGTGGTCCATCATTGATGGGGAAAAAGAAACGGGTGTAACAATCATGTACATGGAAAAAGGGCTTGATACCGGAGATATGATTGACAAAGTTGTTGTACCAATTGATGCAAAAGAAACAGGAGAGTCACTTCATGATAAGTTAGCAGCGGCAGGCGGCCCGTTATTATTAGAAGTACTTGAAAAGTTAGAAGCAGGAACGGCAGTACGCACTCGGCAAAATGATGAGGAGAGCTGCTATGCAAAGATGCTTACAAAAGATTTAGGTAAGATTGACTGGAATAAAGATGCCGCTTCAATTGAACGTCTGATCCGCGGGCTTAACTCCTGGCCAAGTGCCTATACCGCTTTCCACGATAAAACTTTGAAAATCTGGGATGCTGATGTGGAGAAGGAAAATGGAAGCGCACAGCCGGGAGCTGTTGCAAAAGTGACTTCCGATGCTATTTATGTACAGACAGGAGAGGGACTTCTTAAAATCAATGAAGTACAGATTCAGGGTAAAAAGAGAATGCCGGTTAAAGCTTTTCTTCTTGGACATAAGGTAGAGGAAGGTACTCTTCTGGGAGAGAATGCTTAATACAATATTAAAAATTATTTTGTAATATTGAGTTATAATATATCTAGTAGGTTGCATTCATTGCATGAATTGTAGCAGAACAAAACAGACACGAAGAAAGGAAATGCAGATGGAGAAGCGGACAGATATGAGGGCAGAGGCTCTTGATACGCTGATTGATATTGAAAGAAATAAAAAGCTTTCCCACATCGCAATCGGGGAGACACTGATGCGGAACCAGTTTGAAAAAAAGGCAGACAGGGCTTTTTATACCAGACTTTGTGAGGGAGTGACCGAGAGAAAGATTTATCTCGATTATATTCTAGACCACTATTCAAAAACACCGATGAAGAAATGTAAGCCACTCATCCGTTCTCTTCTGCGAATGGGAGCTTATCAGATTCTCTTTATGGATGTAAGAGATGCGGCAGCCTGTTCGGAGGCGGTATCTCTTGCAAAGAAAAGAGGATTTGGCAGACTGAGCGGCTTTGTAAATGGAGTGCTCCGCACTCTTGTAAGAGAAAAGGAAAACCTTCCGGTTCCAGATAAAAAAGACGATGTAAAGTATGTAAGTATTACCTATTCCGTACCCGAATGGCTGAGTAAGCTCATCATAGAACAGTATGGGAAGGAAAGTGCAGAGAAGATTTTTGCTTCTTTCCTGGAGGCAAGACCGCTCACAATCCGTACCAATTTAAGCAAGACAACACCGGAAGAACTGGAAAAAGAATTGGAAGAGGCAGGAGTAAAAGTAGAAAAAGGGAATTATCTCCCGTATGCCTTTACCATTTCTAATCTCAATTATCTTGGAAAGATTGCCGCTTTCCGCCAGGGAAAGTTTGCTGTACAGGATGAGAGTTCCCAGCTTGCAGTAGCAATCGCAGATATAAATGAGGGCGATTTTGTTCTTGATGTCTGTGCAGCGCCGGGTGGAAAGACATTCCATGCGGCGGACAGATTAAAGGGAGCAGGAAAGGTCCTTTCCAGAGATTTGACAGAATATAAAACAGAACTCATTGAGGAGAATAAAGACCGGATGCACTACGAGAATGTAGAGGTGCAGCAATGGGATGCGTTAGAGGAAGATGAAAGTCTGTTAGAAAGTGTAGATGTGCTTCTTGCAGACCTGCCTTGCAGCGGACTTGGCATTATGGGCAGAAAGAACGATATTAAATACCAGATGACAGAGGAACAGCTTGGCGAACTTGCCGCTTTGCAAAGGCAGATACTTTCTGTCGTATGGAAGTATGTAAAGCCGGGCGGCCAGATGATATTTTCTACCTGTACTTTGAATAAAGGGGAGAATGCAGAGAACATAAAGTGGATTGAGGAAAATACACCATTACATCTGGTATCTATCGAGGAGTATTTGCCACAGAATCTTAAAAACCGAACAGGAAGTCAGGGATATTTACAGCTCATACCGGGAGAAGATACCTGCGACGGCTTCTTTATTTCTAAATTTAAAAGACCGGAGGCGAAGTAGTATGGATTCTAGTATGGATTTAAAGTCCATGACATTAGAGGAACTGACCGATTGTGTCATGGAACTTGGTGAGAAAAAGTTCCGGGCAAAGCAGATCTATGGATGGCTTCATCAAAAACTCGTAAGAAGTCCGGAAGAGATGAAAAATGTTCCAGCCAAATGTATTGAAAAGCTTTTAAAAGAGCATCCATTCTATGGAGTAGAAGAAGTAGAACATTACGAGTCGAAGATAGACGGCACACAGAAGTTTTTATTTTCGCTCCACGATGGTAACATGGTAGAGAGCGTACTTATGAAGTATAAGCATGGTAATTCTGTCTGTATTTCTTCACAGGCGGGCTGCCGGATGGGCTGCCGGTTTTGTGCATCTACCTTGCTGGGACTTTCAAGAAATCTGTATCCATCCGAAATGCTTGATCAGATTTATGCGATTCAGAAGGCAACAGGAGAGAGAGTTTCCCATCTGGTTGTTATGGGAACAGGAGAACCTTTTGATAACTTTGAGTCTTTATGCCGGATGATTGAATTACTTTGTTCGCCAGATGGCTTAAATATCAGTCACAGAAATATTACCGTATCTACTTGTGGAATTGTGCCAAAGATTTATGAATTTGCAGACAGAAATCCACAGGTAACATTGGCAATTTCCTTACATTCACCGAATGATACGATGCGAAGAGAGCTTATGCCAATCGCCAATAAATATTCGATGGATGAATTGATGGAAGCTGCCAGATATTATACCAGAACAACTGGAAGAAGAATTACATTTGAATACAGCCTCGTAAAGGGGGTTAATGATAAAAAGGAACACGCACAGGAACTCATTTCCAGAGTAAAAGGAATGAACTGTCATATTAATCTGATTCCGGTTAACCCGATTAAGGAAAGAGATTTTGAGCAGTCAACGCAGAATAATGTAGCAGCATTTAAACATATATTGGAGAGACAACATATTCAGGTAACTGTGCGCCGGGAGATGGGAAGAGATATCCAGGCAGCCTGCGGACAGTTAAGAAAGAGCTATAAAGAAAGGAGTGGGGACGAATGAAATCTTTCGGCATGACGGACATCGGAAGAAAGCGAAAAGTAAATCAGGACTATTTGTTTTTTTCCGATGAGCCGGTAGGATGCTTTCCGAACCTCTATATTGTAGCGGACGGAATGGGTGGACATAAAGCTGGAGATAAAGCGTCATCCTATGCAGTAAACCGATTTGTGGAGCTGGCAAGGAAAGAGACAAAAGAGCTTCCTTTCCTTGTTATGGAACGGCTTCTCAATGAAGTGAATGAGGAAGTGTATACGCTGTCTTGTAAAGAAGAACAGTATTCTGGAATGGGAACAACATTTGTTGCGGCAACCGTAGTAGATGGGATAGCATATATTATGAATATAGGGGATAGCCGTCTGTACTATTTTGATGAAAAGATTCATCAGGTGACGATGGATCATTCTCTTGTAGAAGAACTGGTACGGGCAGGAGAACTTGACCGGGCAGAAAGCCGGAATCATCCACAAAAGAATATTATTACAAAGGCCGTGGGCGTGGCAGAAGATGTCCAGCCGGATTTCTTTATCGTAGATATGAAGGAGAATAGCCGGATTTTGCTCTGCTCCGACGGTTTGTCTAACATGGTAGACGATGAAAAACTGGAAGAGATTTTATCAGGGGAAGGAACAGAGGAAGAACTGGCAGAAAAATGTATAGAAGAAGCTTTGTTTTATGGCGGCCTTGATAATATCGCAGTTGTCATCGCCCAGAATAGAAATGGGAGGTGAAGATATTGCTGCAAAAGGGTACTTTTTTAGGTGGAAGATATGAGATACTCGAGCATATTGGCTCAGGAGGAATGGCAGATGTATATAAAGCCAGATGCCATAAGTTAAACCGTTATGTAGCAATAAAGGTTCTGCGCCGGGAATATTGTGATAATGAGAGCTTTGTAAGAAAGTTTACAGTAGAAGCACAGTCAACCGCAGGATTAACACACCCGAATATCGTAAATATTTATGATGCGGGAAATGAAGAGGGTGTACATTATATCGTAATGGAACTTGCAGAAGGAATGACTCTCAAACGATATATCAGACGTTACGGAAGACTCAGTGCCAGAGAGACTGTAGACTTTGCAATTCAGATTGCAAGCGGACTGCAGGCAGCGCATGAACATCACATTATTCACAGAGATATTAAGCCGCAGAATATTTTGGTATCAGATAGTGGTACGATAAAAGTGACAGATTTTGGAATTGCCAGAGCAGCAACTGGGGATGATACGATTTCTTCCAGTGCGATGGGATCTGTGCGCTACCTTTCGCCGGAGCAGGCAAGGGGCGGCTACGCAGACGAAAGAAGCGATATTTATTCTCTGGGAATTACTATTTATGAGATGGCAACTGGAAAGGTTCCGTTTGATGGAGAGAATACAGTAGCAATCGCACTCATGCATTTAAGAGATGAAATTACACCACCAAGATGTTATTTCCCGGATATTCCGGCAAGTCTTGAAAAGATTATCTTAAAATGTACGATGAAACAGCCAGAACAGCGTTATCAGAGTGCGGCAGAACTGATTCTTGATTTACAGAAAGTATTTCTTTCTCCAGATGGAAGTTATGTGTATGTGAATCCGCTCGTAGATGATTCTCCAACAATTCAGAGAAATAAAGAGGATATTACAAAGATAAGAAAGTCATTAAATAAGTCTGGCAACCGAAGAAAAGAGGATAGCACAAAAGACAGAATACGAATTAATGAAGAAAATGAAGAGGATGAGGATTATAAAGACGATAAAGAAATGAATCCAAAGCTCGAAAAGATGATTCTTTTAATTACGGTTCTGTTTGGTGTTTTAGTTGCCTGTGTTGTATTTTATTTTATAGGAAATTCATTGCATTTATTCCAGCCATCTTCTGGAACAACACAGCAGAGTACAGAACAGACAACGCAGGACAGAACAAAAGCAACGACAACGGAAGAGAAAAAGACAGAATATGTTAAGATGCCAAAATTACTTGATCTGACGAAGAATGCAGCAGAGGATGAGATGAAGGCAATTGGTTTGAAGGCAGACTTTGCATATGAAAAGGGAAGCAGCAGCGATGACAGCGATCTTATTGTTGTGAAGCAGCAGTATAAAAAAGGAGAATCTCTCGCCGTTGGAACGAAAGTGAAGCTTACGCTTGGCAAAAAGGAATCTTCCACTACTGCAGCAGAAAAGGTGGAAGTACCGGCTTTGGTGAATTATACAGAAAAGAAAGCAGAGCAGGAGTTAAAGAAGCTTGGCCTTAAGGTGAAGAAAGCATATGCTAATAGCGATACGGTCAAAGAAGGCTATGTGATTAAGCAGAGTCCAAAAGGCGGAAGTATCGTAAACACAGGATTTGCAGTAACAATTACTATCAGCAAAGGCGTGAGCAAGACAACAGTGCCATCCTTAATTGGAGTTTCTCAGAGTGTTGCCGAAAGAGAGCTAAACAGAGTGGGATTAAAGCTTGGTTCTGTCAGCTACGATTACAGTGGTGAAGTTGGCGAAGGCGATGTCATTTCCCAGGGAATCGAGTCAGGAACATCTGTAGACAAAGGTACTAAAGTACCGATTGTGCTCAGTCTTGGTGAGCAGGAAAGTTACCGCTACGAAGGCAGCGTGACAATTGATGAACAGCCATTTGATGACGGAGCAAACGGAAGTGTAAAACTTGTGCTCAAACAGGACTCCTGGGAAAGCACGATTTATTCAAAGAGCAGTGTAAGCAATGATGATTTTCCTTTAAATGTTACATTTGAGGGCGACAGAGAAGGCTCAGGAAGCGTGATTATGTATATTGATGGAAAAGAGTATAATACTTACGATGTAAGTTTAAATGCTATTTCAGATTAAGGGAGAGCGTCGCAGTAACGGCTGATTGGCTGTTACTGCCGACGCTTTTGTTTCAATATGTACTACTTTTACGGAGGAAAGAATGACAGGAAAAATAATGAAAGGAATCGGAGGATTTTACTATGTATATGTAGAGGGCAGCGGACTGTATGAGTGTCGTGCCAGAGGAATCTTTCGTAACAAGAAAATGAAACCGAATGTCGGAGACGTTGTGGATATTGATATTTTGTCAGAAGAAGAAAAGACAGGAAATCTGATAAAAATTTACAAAAGAAAAAATCAGCTCATCCGTCCGATGGCAGCAAATGTAGACCAGGCGCTTGTTATCTTTGCAGTTCATGAACCCGAACCCAATTTTCACTTGCTGAATCGATTTCTGATCACAATGGAACAGCAGGAAATACCGGTAATTATCTGCTTTAATAAGACAGACTTAGCAACAACAGAGCAAATGCAGCAGCTTGAAAAAGATTATGAAAACAGTGGATGTCAGGTGATTTTCCAGGCAGCAGCAACAGGAGAAGGGATTACACAGATAGAAGAACTCCTTCGTGGCAAGACAACAATTATGGCAGGCCCGTCTGGTGTCGGGAAATCTTCCACTTTAAACTGTATTAGTAAAGAAAAACAGATGGAAACAGGTGCAGTCAGTGAAAAAATCAAGCGAGGAAAACACACAACAAGACATTCCGAATTAATTCATATTGGAGAGGATACCTACTTGATGGACACACCAGGATTTAGCTCCCTCTTCCTCGAAAATATCGAAAAAGAAGACCTGAAATACTATTTCCCAGAATTTGAACCTTACGAAAATACCTGCCGCTTTAATGGATGCTGTCATATCCATGAACCAGGATGTGAAGTAAAAAAAGCCTTAGAAGAAGGTAAAATCAGCAAACTCCGCTATGATGATTACTGTATGTTTTATGAGGAATTGGCACAGCAAAAGAAATGGTAATGACTGATGAAACTTGTTTTTCTTCATGGTAGAAAAATCTTTTGAGAAAGTAAGTTATTTATCCTCTTACAGCAAGAAGACTCCGACCTCTAAGGTGGGAGATGAATTGCCAAAAGATTAGAAGAACAAATAAGATAGATTGCTTTGATTAGATGCAGTTAGATATAAAAAGTGAAATATAATATCAGAAGGGAATGAAATATACCATGCAAAACGGAAAGACATTATTAATCGTCAGTGGGGGAAGTATTGATATAAACTTTAGTAAAGAATATATAAAAGATAAAAAATATGACCGAATCATCGCTGCCGATTCCGGACTGGCACACTGTAAAGAAATCGGCATAGAACCAACAGACATTCTCGGTGATTTCGACAGCCTTAAAAATAAGGAACTTCTTGAAGAATATAGAAAAAAAGGTATCCCTCTTCGTGAATTCCCAACAAGAAAAGATTACACAGACACCCATCTTGCAGTAAAATACGCAGTAGATTTAAAACCTCAGAAAGTAACAATTCTCGGCGCAACCGGAACGAGATATGACCATGCATTAGCAAATATCAGCCTGCTCGCATTCCTGAAAGATAATGGAATCGAAGCCAAAATTGTTGATGCACACAATGAAATCGAAATGCTTCACGGCCCCGAAGAACGAAAATATCTCCGTTCCGATATCAAAAATCCACAAAATCCTGGAAAAGAATACTTCTCCATAATTGCTTTTTCCCCAGAAGTAACAGGAATAGACGAAGAAGGATTCTCCTACTCACTGAAAAATGGCACACTGTACAACAAAGAAAGCGTGGGGGTAAGCAATGAGATTATGGCGAAAGAAGCAACACTTCGCGTCAAAACAGGCTATCTCTTAGTTCTAATCACAAGGGATTGATTGCTATTTAATTCATTAAGAGACAAACGCCCGGGAAGAGAACCGATGGCCTATATTTGTGACTTTAGTCGTTACGAGAAATCGTCTTCTATGAAAAGGCCGACATTAAAATTATTGATTTTGACTCAGTTGTACAAAACACAAAGTCGTCAAAATCAATAACTTTTCATGTCGGCCTTTTCTAATATTTTATTATAGTCTCGTAGCTCCCAGACCACAAATAGGGATATTTTATCTTCCTGGATTCGTCTGTTTTTGAATTTTTTGTCTATCCTCTGTCATTCCCGAATAAAAATCGAATCCCCCGGATGAGGAACTTTCCGGGGGATTCTTTATATTAAGTAATGAAGATATGATAAAAAATAGGAAAGAATTAGTTGTTACCTAAAACATCTTTCACTGTATCTTCTACCATTTTCTTAGTAACGATTTCAACTGTATCGCGGCAAATTGCAAGCTCTTCGTTTGTTGGGATACAGATGACTTTTACTTTTGATTCTGGAGTGGAGATAATACGTTCTTCTCCATGCATCTTGTTTGCTTTCTGATCTAAAGTTGTATCAAGGTAATCGAAATGTTCGATAATTCTTGAACGGATGATATCGTCGTTCTCACCGATACCAGCTGTAAATACGATGGCGTCAACACCGTTCATAACGGCGATGAAACTTCCGATGTATTTAACTACGGAATGAGAAAATACTCTTAAAGCCAAGTCAGCACGTTTGTTACCAGCTTTTGCAGCCTCGTCAAGATCACGGAAGTCAGAAGAAACACCGGAAATACCAAGAACACCGGATTTCTTATTTATGATATCCATAACCTGCTCAAGAGAAAGGTTCTCTTTGTGAGCGATGAATTCGATACAAGTAGGGTCGATATCACCAGAACGTGTACCCATTACAAGACCCTCTAATGGAGTAAGACCCATAGAAGTATCTACACATTTTCCACCATCAACAGCGGAGATGGAAGAACCATTACCAAGGTGACATACAACAATCTTTAAGTCTTCAGGTTTTTTACCAAGAATCTCAGCAGCTCTTAAAGAAACATATTTATGAGATGTTCCGTGGAAGCCGTAACGACGAACAGCGTATTTCTCATAGTACTCATATGGAAGACCATAGATGTAAGCTTCTGGTGGCATAGTCTGATGGAAAGCTGTATCAAATACACCAACCATTGGAGTTGTAGGAAGAAGCTCTTTACAAGCAGCAACACCAACTAATGTAGGAGGGTTGTGAAGAGGAGCTAAGTCGTTACAAGATTCTACTGTCTTTAATACTTCTTCTGTAAGTAATGTGGAACAAGCAAATTTCTCACCACCATGTACCATACGATGTCCAACAGCATCAATTTCATCGATGGATTTTAATACACCATTTTCAGGGTCTGTTAACTGTTTTAATACAAGTTCAACAGCCTGACGATGTGCAGGCATTGCAGCTTCGTACTTAATCTTATCCTGGCCGGCTGGCTGATAAGTTAAAACACCATCGATACCGATTCTTTCACATAAACCTTTTGCGAGAACGTGTTCTGTCTCAGAATCAATAACCTGATATTTCAGGGAAGAGCTACCGCAGTTAATTACTAAAACCTTCATTTCATATCTCCTTTTTGTATAATTATTTATTACGAAACGCCAAATTTCGCTTATTTTATTTTGCTAGGCATATTATAGCTTGTTTTTTTTATCTTGAAAATGTACTTATTCAGCTTATGATGGAGTTTTTTTGTTATTTCGGCACTTTTTTTTGAGTTTTGATAGGTAATTGTATTTCATAGTAAACAATAAATGATTTTGTTTGAAAGTTAACATGATTAGACAAAAATATAAAAATGTCCAAAAAAATCAAAAAAATTCATCAAAAAATGATAAAAAATAGTAAGAAATACAAAAAATAGGAAGATTGCTGTTTCGTTTGTTTTCGGTTATAATATGGACAAAGATAAGCAGATTTATCCGCTTACAGCAAGAATACTCCGACCTCTAAGGTGGGAGATGAATTGCATTCAGGTAGAAATAAAAGGAGAAAGGAGTTCATTTATGAAAGTAGCGGGAATTATCGCAGAGTATAATCCATTTCACAAAGGACACCAATATCATATAGAAGAAACACGGAAAAAAACAGGGGCAGATTATGTTGTTGTAGTTATGAGCGGGGACTATGTACAGCGTGGAGAACCAGCAATTGCAGATAAATATATGCGAACCCGGATGGCGCTTTCTGGCGGAGCAGACTTGATTATTGAAATGCCGGCAATCTATGCGACAGCCAGTGCCGAATATTTTGCGACAGCAGGGATTGGGATTCTTGATCAATTAGGCTGTGTCGATTATCTTTCCTTTGGAAGCGAATGGGCAGAAGTAGAAGATTTTTCGGCATATGCGACTTTATTTCTTGAAGAACCGGAAGAATATAAACAGATTTTGCAGGAAAAATTAAAATCGGGAAAAAGTTTTCCAGAAGCGAGAGCTTTCGCAGCGGGAAATTTATTATTCGATTCGAAACCAGAAAAAGCAATAGAATTTTTAAAAGAGCCAAATCACATTTTAGGCTTGGAATATATCAAAGCATTAAAAAGAAGAAATTCTTTGATCAGGCCAGTTGTTATTAAAAGAAAAGGAAATCATTATCATGAAAATAAACTGACAGAAAACTATTCCTCCGCAACAGCAATCCGCCAGGAAATGTACCATTTTTATAGAAACTTCAGTAGAAAAAATCCGTATAATACAGAAACTTGTAATAGCGGAAAATGTGGAAATACGGGAAAAAATACCAATAACAGAGTCAGCAATATCTATAATAATACTTATAACAAAGAAAAAGAAGCACCCCAGGCATTTGAAAAAGTACTTTGTGGAGAATATCTTTCTTTTATAGAAGGATTTTTACAGAATAACTTTGTGACCTGGGAAGATTTAATGCCCTATCTTGACTATACGTTTCTTCTGAAAAATAAAGTAATTGGCAAATACTTTGGAATGAATCTTGATTTAGCAAGAAGATTTCAAAATATTTATGAGCCAGGACTTTCTTTCGAAGATTTGATAGAAGGCCTTCACGCCAGACAGATTACGGATGCGGCATTGAGAAGAGTTCTTTTGCATATCGTACTTCACATGAAATACTATCCATTCTTAGAAGAAGCCAAAGACATTCCGATACCATATGCAAGAATATTAGGCTTTTCCAAAACCGCTTCTCCCCTGCTAAAAAAAATACGTCAAAACGCCACTTTAGATATCATCCAACGTCCTGCAGAGGGCAAAAAACTTTATTCCAACAGTTCGGCACAGGCACAGATTTACAGTATAGATATACGAACTGCAGACTTGTACGAACAGATTGCTGCCAGAAAAGCAGGAAGAAAACCAATCAGCGAATATAAACGCCAGCAGGTGATAAGGTGAAATTTGGTTTGCCGCAGGCAAGGAGATGCCCGTGGCAATTACTATAAAAAATAACTGTGGAGAATTTACCGAAATCGAGTTATACTATGTTCTATATAAAAAGACAGCAAAGAAAATGCAAAATAGAAAGCGAGGTCGATTATGTATAATGCAGGATTGATTTTAGAAGGAGGCGGAATGCGCGGTGTATATACAGCCGGTGTATTAGATGCCTTTTTAGATGCAGGAATTGAATTTTCCAGTGTATATGGAGTATCTGCCGGAAGCTGCCATGCATGCAGCTACCTTTCTAAACAGAGAGGAAGGGCATTTCGAGTAAATGTAGATTATCTTGATGACCCGAATTACTGTGGAGCAAAAACATTTTTGAAAACAGGAAATGTTTTTGGGCCAGAGATGCTTTATGAACAGATTCCAGATGTGTTAGATCCATTTGATCATCAGGCATTTTTAAATTATCCAGGTAAGTTTTATGCAGTAGTTACTGATGTGGAAACAGGAGCTGCAAGATATTTAAGAGTGCGAGATCTTAGAAAGCAGATGTGGATGATTCGTTCATCAAGTTCGCTGCCATTAGTTTCTAAGACAATCGTTGTAAAAGGACATAAGCTTCTTGATGGAGGAATTGCTGACAGTATTCCGATTCGTAAATCAATAGAAGATGGCAATGAGAAGAATGTTGTCATTCTCACAAGAGACCACGGATATCGTAAGGCGCCGAATAAGCTGATGCCGATCATGCGTCTTCGTTATCCAAAGTATAAATAATTTCTTCATGCTATGGAGACAAGACATGTCCGTTATAATGAGACAATAGATTTCTTAGAAGAACAGGAAAAAGAGGGAAAGGTCTTTATCATTCGTCCAGAAGCAAAAGTGGAAGTAGGAAGAATTGAAAAGGATAAGGCAAAACTTACGGTTCTTTATAAACAGGGACTTCATGACGGAGAAAAGGCAATAGAAGCAATGAAAGAATATTTGGAGAAATAGTCGGCGTGATTTAAATGTTTTTTACATCGTGTAATCTTTTACAGGAAACTAATTTTATAAACACACTCTGGAAATTCTTTTTATTTTCTGGTAGACTAAAAGACAAATATAACTCAAGTATAACTGTAGAAAGGATTGGGAATTATGAGCAAGAAAAAAGTAGTAATAGCCCTCGGACACCGAGCATTAGGAACAACAATGCCAGAACAGTATAAAGCAACAAGAAATACAGCCAAGGCAATTGCAGATTTAGTAGAAGCAGGGGCAGACGTTGTTATATCCCACAGTAATGCACCACAGGTTGGAATGATTCATACAGCGATGAACGAATTCAGTAAGGATAGAGAAGACTATACACAGGCGCCTATGTCCGTATGTTCTGCTATGAGTCAGGGATATGTCGGATACGATTTACAGAATGCGATTCGTGCCGAACTCTTAAAAAGAGGAGTATATCGCCCAGTATGTACAATTATCACACAGGTAATGGTAGACCCTTATGATGATGCATTTAATGAGCCAGTTAAAGTTATCGGAAGACTTCTTTCGAAAGAAGAAGCAGAGCAGGAAGAAAAACATGGAAACTATGTTACAGAAGTAGAGGGCGGCTATCGAAGAATTGTAGCAGCTCCAAAGCCACAGGGAATTATCGAGATTGATTCTATCAAAGCGCTTTCTGACCAGGGACAGGTAGTTATCGCCTGCGGCGGTGGCGGAATTCCAGTGTTAGCACAGGGAGTAGAACTTCATGGTGCCAGCGCAGTTATCGAGAAAGACTATGCCAGTGGAAGAATGGCAGAACTGTTGAACGCAGACGTATTCATGGTTTTAACAAGTGTAGAGAATGTCTGTGTTGGTTACAATACAGAACAGGAATCTCCATTAGAGCATATTACTGTAGCAGAAGCACAGAAATACATCGATGAAGGTCAGTTCGAGCCAAATACAATGCTTCCAAAGATTGAAGCAGGTGTTTCTTTCCTTGAAAAAGGCAATGGAAGAAAGGTAATTATTACATCAATTGATAAAGCTTTAGAAGGCTATCTGGAGAAAACCGGAACAATTATTGAATAACTTCTGGTTTGCGTAGCAGGAGAGACGCCCACAGAGAATATTATATTTTCTGTGGGCTTTATTTCGCTTCAGGAGTTCGTCTGCCTTGCAGCCTCACAAATCAGAATTCAGGACATAATTTTTTCATATTTCTTTTTGCCGCAGGCAAGAAAGATGCCCGCTGAGAATAAAATAAGCCATATGTGTGATTTTTGCCGTTGTGAGAAGTAATATCATAGTATACCCTCGCAACTCCGAAACCACACATATGGTTTATTTTATTCCCAGCGGGCTGTCTTTGGCTGTTGAAGTAAAAGATCATGCTAGAGCATTTTTCAAACACGCTCTGGAGGATTGGAGAATTTTCCAGAAGACTGTGGTTTTCAGAAAATGAGATATGAAACAGAAAAATAAGGAAAATTTCCAAGAAATCTGTGAGTAGTAATTGAATTTATAAAAAGCTATAATAAAAAAGAGTATATTAAAAAACAATAAAATATTCTCCGGCTGGTGAACTCGTAAAAATGTCAGAAAACTATAAAAAAGATATGGATAGACATTTTCTGTCTGCCTGAATCCGTATAATAATGGAAAGAAAGGTGGAAGAGAATGTTCATGTGGCATGTGGGAGATATAGCTGAAAAGAAAAAATGTAAAACAGGACAACACGAAAAAATGGCAATATTTAACGAGAGCAACCCAGACAGTTACCGTTCTATATACGGTTCCTTATTTTCTGAATTTGGGGAAGAAATAACAACAAAAATACATAGAGCATATGCAGGACGGCAGATTTCCTTTCCGAAAAAGTTGTACACAGAAGAATATATCAATTATTATGTGCAGAAAAATAAAACGGAAAAGTCTCCAGCAGTAATGGCAGATGAACTCGAATGCACCGAACGTATCGTAAGACGGCACATGAAAGAAAGCCGTGATATGGAGTCGGAACAGTTTGAACAATCTGTCAAAACTATCAGCAGATACCGCCCGGTATATAATGAGCTTTATTTAGAATTTGGGGAAAAAATAATGAAAGAAATCTATGCCCTATACAGAGGACATCAGATTTCCTTTCCGAAAAAGCTCTATACCGAAAACTACATTATGCATTATGTAAAAGAACACATGTGGGATATGACCGGTTCCGAGCTGGCAAAAGAACTGGGATATACCGAACGAAGAATCAGCCAGCTTATAAAAAGTATCACGGACAGGCAGGAAAAAAGCTGATAACCAGCAGGCACATTTTGATACTATCAATATGAAAGGTGATATTAATAGTATCCGATATTATAAATAATATGAATGGTACCTGGTGCCATATAATATTATTCATGTGGATAGATATTAAGCTGATATTATATCACAAATGAATTCCTAAAAACTTCTTAATAGGAAATGGAATCTTTTTCACGCTCCTGCTGTTCAAGAAGAATATCAATAATCTTATTCACAGACAACAGTGTGGAAGGGGAACATTGAGAAAGCTTATTCGCAATTTCTGAATCAATCATGCGATCCTTTTCAACATAAGGGGTATCCATCAGAAAAAAGTTCAGATCCATATCAAGAGCATAAGCAAGCTTTAAAAGAAGAGACAGAGAAACCTTAGTCTGGCCAGTCTCGATATGACTCATATGATTATTGGAACAGCCGATAACCTCACCGAGTTCTGCTTGCGTATATCCTTTATCAATCCTAGCCTGTTTCACACGTTGTCCAATTCTTTCAAAATCAATTTCCGGCAGCATGATAGACATTCTGTTCTCCCTTTCTATATTTCAAATAATTCAAAAAAATTAACCATATGATTCACAATTGAATAATGGTAAAATATTTCATTTTTAATTATATCTTAAGCAGAAAAACTGAAAAACAAACTATAAAAGCAGATTGCACTAAAAAATCCAATATGGTATAATTTTTTTGGAGAAATAAATTGAAAAATAAGTATTAGAGGGGAAATTATCAGAAAATGGTCACAAAACGAACCGAAGAGATAAAAAATGATAAAATCCAGAGAATTCTGGGAATTTATACAAAACTTATGGATGGAAAAACAGTGAACAAACAGGAAATAGCAGCACGCTATAACGTCCATCCACGAAGCATTCAGCGAGACATTAAAGACATCACCGACTTTTTAGAACGAGACGAACTAAATACCGGTGTCTTCAACTCTGTCATATACGATAAAAATGCCGATGGTTACCGGCTTCAATATGAAAACGTCTATAAATTATCCCCACAGCAAATATTAGCAATATGCAAAATTCTCTTAGATAGCAGAGCCTTTGTCAAAGAAGAAATGTCAGAAATCATCGATAAGCTCATCCACGCCGCTGTCGATAAAAACGACCAGCCACAAGTAGAACAACTCATCAAAAACGAAGAAGCGAACTACGTTGAACTCCAGCACAAAACCCGCTTCCTTAACAAAATGTGGGACATCGGCCAGGCTATACAAAACCAGAACTACATCGAAATCGAATACAGACGAAGTGACAACGAGATAAAAAAACGGAGATTAAAACCCGTAGCAATCATGTTCTCCGAATTCTATTTTTACCTCACTGCCTTCATCGACGACGAAGAACTACGTGCGAACTTCGAGGTGGCCAACGATTCATACCCAACCATCTACCGAATCGACCGCATCAAAAGCCTGAAAGTCTTTGACGACAGCCACTTCCGCATCCCTTACGGCAGCCGTTTTGAAGAAGGCGAGTTCCGCAAACGCGTCCAGTTCATGTACGGCGGCAAGCTCCAGACCGTCCGCTTTAAATACAAAGGATCATCCATCGAAGCAGTAAAAGATCGTCTGCCTACCGCGGAGATTGAAAAATATGAGGATGGCGTGTATACGGTAAGAGCGGAGGTGTTTGGGAAGGGGATTGAGAGATGGATTCGAGGACAGGGGGATGCTGTGGAGGTGTTGTAGTCTTTAAAATTGACATTATAAAATAGGAAAGATAAAGATTTTTGTAAAAGGTAATTTGGAGTAAAATTTGTTTAAAGCATAAAAGTATAATAATAGTCCAATATTTAAAAAAAATATTGGACTATTATTTAAATGATATTTAGATGAGGATGTAAATATATGAAAAAAGTAATAGTTATATATGATGATAAGAAAGAAAAATTAATATCGTTAGCTATTGATGAGGATTATATTGAAGATATTGAATATATAAAAAATAGACCGATACCAGAATGGTTTCCGGAATGTAAAGGTCGAGATGGATGGGATGGATTTATAAAAGTAATTTTAGACACTGCAGGATGCAGTAAGGAAGATTTGGAATTTGTGTTTTATGGAAGCAAAGACAACGAAGAAATATTTAAAGAATGTATTCAAAGAGAAGGTATAGTTTACAAAGAAGAAGTAAAAAATCCTGAATCAGATATGAAAGCAAATAAAATAGTTGCTAAAAGGGCTTGGGATAGTGGAAAAAATAAGGAAGGCCTGCGACAATATAAAATAGTAGCGAAATATGAAAATAATAAAGAGTTCCAGTATTTTTTGGCAAATTATTATTATAAAGAATATTTAAATCAAGAAGAAGAGAAAGAAGAAGAACTTTTAAAAGAAAGCTTAAAATACTATAAGATAGCTGCTGGAAATCAACATGTAGAAGCACAATATAAACTTTTTGAAATTTATTCAAATGGTGAAATAATTGAAAAAGATAATCAGAAAGCAATAAAGTGGTTAAAAGAAGCGGCAAAAAATGAAAAAGTAGAAGCACAGGAAAAGTTGGCACAGTATTATGAAAAAAATAAGGATGATATTAATGCTAAAACGTGGTATGAAAAGGCAGCTAATCAAGGAAGTATATTAGGGGCTTATAAACTTGGAGAATATTGTATGGTTGGTACTACAGGTGTTGCTATAAATGAAGTAGAAGCTGTCCAATGGTATAAAAAAGCAGCGTATGGAAGACATACTATTGCACAATATAAATTAGGCGAATGTTATGAGAATGGAATAGGTATAGCAAAAAATCGGTATGAGGAATTAACCTGGTATAGAAAATCTGCGGAAGCAGGCTATGTAAAAGCTCAGTATAAAATGGGAGTAAAATATGATAAGGGGCTGGGTGTAACGCAAAATTATAGAGTGGCAATAAACTGGTATGAAAAGGCTATGCAGCAAGGTTCACTAGAAGCACAAAATAATCTAGCAGAATGTTATAAATATGGGAATGGATGTGCGAAAAATCCTCGAAGAGCTTTTCTTTATTTTAAACAGATAGCAGAAAAAGGATATGCAGAAGCACAAAATAATTTAGGTGAATGTTATCAACAGGGAGTAGGGATTGAAAAAGATTTGGCTAAAGCAGTAGAGTGGTATAAAAAAGCAGCAGAACAAGATAATGCGAGAGCTCAGGATAATTTGGGAAGATGCTACTGGTTTGGTATAGGAGTTACAAAGGATGATGTATTGGCTCGTAAATGGATAAAAAAATCTGCAGAGCAAGGATATGCAGAAGCACAAAATGATTTGGGAATATATTGTAGAGATGAAAGTAAATTTGGCAGAAAATTAGCATTTGAATGGTTTGAGAAAGCAGCCAGACAGGGACATGCAGAAGCTCAAACTAATATAGGAGAGTGTTATAAAGAAGGATTAGGAGTAGAAAGAAATACGCAACAGGCTTTTTACTGGTTTAATGAAGCAGCAAAAAAAGGTGTAGCAAGAGCACGATATTATATGGGGGAGTGTTATGAAAATGGTGAAGGAATATGCAAAAACTTCGTAAAAGCTGAAGAATATTATAGAAAAGCTGCAAATCAAGAGTATGCAGAGGCACAATATCGGTTAGGAAGATGTTATGAATTAGGGAAGGGGGTAGATAATAATAAAAATATGGCAGCAATATGGTATGAAAAAGCAGCAAAACAAGGGCACATTGAGGCACAGTATTATTTGGGAAAATATTATGAAAGTCGTGAACTATGGGGAGCTGCAATAGAGAGTTATCAGAAGCCTGCTGAACAAGGGGATGCAGAGGTCCAATACCGTTTAGGAAGATGTTATGAAAAAAATCGACAGAGAGAAAAAGCAATAGAATGGTATCAGAAATCAGCAGAACAGGGATATGCAGACGGACAATATCATTATGGAAAACTTCTTGATCTTAAAGATTGTACTCATAATTTTGATATAGCTTTTGAATGGTATAGGAAGGCAGCGGATAATCCACACCCATCTGTTGATGCTTGTTTAAGAATTGCAAATTATTACTATCAAGATATGGATTTATTTTTTCCGGCAAGAAATCTTGCATTGTTTGGTGGTTCTATTCTGATACCAGTAGCAAATACGATTACCATACCAGTAGCAATAGCGGGGGGGATTGCATCAAGAAAATTGTTGAAATCTCACTTTTTGAAATCGGATAAGGGCAAGGAAATGATTAAATATTATCAAAAAGCAGCTAGACTTGGAAGTAATGAAGCCCAAGAAAAATTGAAAAGTTTGGGATACTCATGGTAAATATTAAAATAATAAATAATGAGAGAAATTGGTAAGAACAGAAGCGTTTAAGAATCTTTTTACATATCAAGAGAAGGGAAATTTATTATGAAAAATAGCGTGAATTTTAAAATGACAGTTTCAAAAATTACTACAATAAAAGTAGGTAGTGTGCTTAGCGGACAGATTGAAGCAGGTAAGATTGAGGTGGGGGATGAGATAATATTTGAAATTCAAAATGAAAAAAATAAATTAGAGGTTATCGGAATATCAGATAATGACAAGAAGAAAAGAGTGAATAAAGCAGAGAAAAATCAAGATGTGGGCTTATTAGTAAAAGAAAAACAATGTGAGAAAATAGGATTACAAGAGGGGATGATCATATATATACCACAGGAAACATCGGAGGAAGAATTTTTCTCAGAATTATTTGGAGATATGGATCAAACAGAAAATGTCACAGAAAAAAGTGTTGAATTGCAGGAGAAAAGTATTCCTCAAAATGAAAATGCAATAAGGGTCGTTATTGTTTATTCAGATAAATTAGAGTCAATTTCAGTAGATGGAACCTATATGGAAGATATTTTTTCTATTCAAAATATTCCTATTCCGAATTGGTTTGATGTAAAACAAGATAGAAATGGCTGGAGAGGTTTAATAGAAGAAATTCGTGAAGTGATAGATGACTATGATGTGGATTTGAATTTTGAATTTAATGGACCACAGGAAAGTAAATATATATTTGAAAAGTGTATTTCTGAATTAGGATACGGGTGTAGTGCAGACGGAATGAGTAAAGATGCTATAGCAAAGAGTAATTTTGCGGAGGCAGAAAAGGCAGAACATAGAGGATTATATCAAAGAGCTTTTGATTATTATTTGAAAGCGGCAGAACATGGTGAACTGGATAAGGCCCAATACAAAGTAGGAGAATATTATTATGCTTTTTGTAAGGGAGAGGGGAAAATAGATTTTAATTTGACGATAGAAGAAGGAATATCAAATGCAATAAGCTATTATGAAATGGCAGCAAATCAGGGAAATATAAATGCACAGATAGATTTATATGAGATTTTTTATGTGGGAGAATATGTAGAAGAAAACGATAAAGAAGCTTTTAAGTGGATAAAGATGGCTGCGCAGCAGGGAAATGCAGAGGCAGAATGTTCTATTGCTCATGCATATGTGTTTGGAACAGGGGTAGAAGCAGATTATGAAGAAGCTGTCAAATGGTATGAAAAAGCGGCTGAACAAGGTTGCAAAGAAGCAATACGAGAGTTAGGTTTTGCTTACAGAACAGGGGATTTACATTTGTATCCAAGCGATGAAAAATCTTTTTATTATTATATGGAGGCAGCGAAACAAGGAGATGCTTTTAGTCAAACAAAAATAGCAGAATTTTATATGGAGGGAGAAGGTGTAAGAAAAAATCAAAAAGAGGCTGAAAAATGGTATCGAAAAGCATTTATTTCTTATATGACTGAGGCTATGGAAGGAGATATTTATAGTCAGGAACAGATAGCAGAACTTTATATGGAAGGAAAAGGGGTAGAGAAGGATGAACAAGAAGCGGCAAAATGGTATAAAAAAGTACTAGATTATTATACAGAAGAAGCACTAAAAGGTGATGGAGAAAAACAGATAGAAGTCGCATTATTCTATTTAGAAGGAAAAGGCGTAGAGAAAGATGACAAAGAAAGTATACGATGGTATGAAAAAGCAGTGCAGCAGAATGATGTAGAATTAAAAGAAGTATTAGGGGAATACTGCAATTCATTAGGCGAATATTATAGAGTGGAAAGAAGAAACAGACAAGAAGCCGTTAAATGGTTTAAGAAAGCGGTAGAATGGGGAAATACAAGTGCAAAGAGAGGCTTGAAATATTACGGATTTAGATAAACATGGTATTTTGAGATAATGATAAAAAATTTTAGAAAAATGAAAATATCAACAAACTATAATAAGAATGTTAAAGGATACTTATAGATAAGAGGAGAAGAAGTGTGATGAAAGACAACCAGATGAAATTTAAAATGACAATTTCCAAAATTAACGTGATAAAAGTGGGCAGTGTACTTAGTGGAAAGGTAGAAAAGGGAGAGATTACGGTAGGAGATAAAATTGAGTTTGAAGGAGTTGATGGAAAACAGGAATTGGAAATAAAAGAAATAGCAGATAATGATACAAGAAAAAGAATTGAGAGAGCTGGAAAAGATAAAAATGTAGGTCTTCTTGTTGTAGAAAAAAACTGTGAGCAAATGGGATTACAAGAAGGAATAATGATATATATAGCTGAAGAAGAAGCGCATGAAGACTATTTCTCAGATTTATTTGGTGATTTGGAAGAAGAAAAAGTAGAGGAAGGTGAATCAAATAACAAAGAAGTTTTAGCAAATCAAGCGGCAATACGAATAGTTGTTGTCTATTCAGACAAGTTGGAATCTATCTCTGTAGATGGAATACAAATGAAAGATATTTCAGTGATTAAGAATATGCCAATTCCAAACTGGTTTTCAGAAACAGAAGATAGAAATGGCTGGGAAGGTCTGATAGCAGAGATTCGAAAAATGCTAGATGATGATAGTGTGGACTTAAGCTTTGAATTTCATGGACCACAGGAAAGTCAATATATATTTGAAGAGTGTATTTCGAAAAGAGGATTTGGAAATAACAAAATAAGTAAGGAGACTGTCGCTAAAGAGAATCTGGAAGAGGCCAAAAGGAAAGAACATAGAGGTCTGTATAATGAGGCATTTAAAGATTATTTACAGGCAGCAGATTTTGGTGAATTAGAAGAAGCACAGTTTAAAGTAGGAGAATATTACTATGCTTATTGTGAAGGAGAAAGCAAGGCAGATTTTAGTTTGTCAGAAGAGGAAGCAATAGCGCAGGCAATAAAGTATTATGAACTGGCAGCAAACAAGGGAAATGCCGATGCACAATATAGTTTATATACTATTTTTTATGAGGGGATTTATGTAGAGGAGAATTATGAAGAAGCTTTTAAATGGGGAATGAAGGCAGCAAATCAGGGACATGCAGATGCAGAGTATGGAGTAGCAGAGGCATATCAATATGGAAATGGGGTAAAGATTGATTATAAAGAAGCAGTAAAATGGTATGAAAGGGCAGCAGACCAGGGATTAACAGAAGCTCTTACAGAATTGGGATACGATTATAAGTTTGGAGATATGAATTTAAGTGTAAATTATGGAAAGAGTTTTGCCTACTATATTCAAGCTGCACAGAAAGGAGATATGGCAGGACAGGCAAATGTAGCGGAATTTTATATGGAGGGAAAAGGAATAGAAAAAAATGAAGAAGAGGCTCTTAAATGGTATAGAAAAGCAGCAGAGCAAGGGGATGCTGATTCTGAATATGCTATTGGACAGTATTATGAATACGATGGAAATGATATAAAGTTAGCAATAGAATGGTATAGAAAAGCTGCCGAACAAGGCTATGTGGACGCACAAATGAAAATGAAAGACTGTTACGAAAATGGAGAAGGTTTAGAGAAGGATTTGACCCAGGCATTTGAATGGGCAGAGAAAGCAGCGATACAGGGAAATATAAAGGCTCAGTGCTATTTGGGAAAATGTTACAAAGAGGGTGTTGGTGTAAAAGCAGACAAGGATAAAGCAATAGAGTGGTATGAGAAAGCAGCCGAACAAGGAGATGCAGAAGCACAATGTGAAGTAGGAAAAAGTTATGATATTTGGGCTTCTGATGACAGAGTATTGTTTAGAAAATATGAAAACACAAAGGAAGAAAATGATGAGAAAGCGTTGCCGTGGTATAAGAAGGCGGCTGAGCAAGGGTATGCGGAAGCACAGTATCGATATGGGATAATATATTGTCGTTCTGCATTTTACAATACTGAGGATATGGGCTTATCTGAAAAGATTAAAATTGGGGATGAGTGGAACAAGAAAGCAGCAGATAATGAACATCCATATATAGATGCATGCTTGAAAATAGCAGACTATCATTATGATTATATAGATGAACATCCAGTTGGAAGGAGTGCGGCAATGCTTGCAGCAGCGGCAGCAATTCCTGTTGCTAATGTGATTACACTTCCAGCAGCAATAGCAGGGACAATTGGAACCAGGTTTGCAAAAAAATGGCTTTTTGTGGATACGGATGACGGAAAGGAAATGATAAAATATTATCGTAGAGCAGCAGAATTAGGAAGCGAGAAGGCGAAAGAACGATTGAAAGAATTAGAGAAATACTTATAGAAAAGGTGGAATACAAATGGAAAATACATTAGATACTAGAAGCTATAGTGAATTAAATACGGCATTATCTTTGGCACAGCATACGGTATATAAGAGATATCTGCCACAATTACAGGAATATGCGGCAGTACGGCCTCCACAAATATTACTGGATGAACAAATAGAGGACTGTACCAGATTTTTTCAGTTAGAAGAGTTATCCTGTAAAAAAGGAGAGGATTTACTTCAAAAGTTATCTACCGTATATCATGCAAGTATGTCTCTTGGTTGTAATTTGATTGTTATGGTCGATGTTGCGAGGATAGATGCCCCGGCAAAGATTTATGTGGGCGTTAGAAATAGTGGAGAAGATCCAGAAGCAAAAAGAAAACTTAGCACATCTTTTAAAACTTTAAAAAATGGAATGAAAAGTAACTTCCCTGGGACGAAGTTTCATGATGTTCCGGCACAGAAGGATATGCCAGAGTTAGTAAATGATATATTCGGAAACTCGGTAAAATATATTTCTTCTGTATCTTGTGTGGCGGCTGCCAGAGATAAGTCAAAAACAGAGAATAAATCGTTTATTCAAGGATTAGAACGTTTTATTGATGCGATGCGTGGAAATACGTATACGGCAATTTTTATAGCAGAACCATTGACAACAAAAGAGCAGAGTGATATCCGGAGTGGTTATGAAGAATTATATAGTTCTTTATCTTCTTTTGAAAAAAGTGTTTGGTCCTATAATGAAAATATGAGCAGAGCTGTTACAGAAAGTCTCAGTAAGGGTATGTCACAATCTATTACAGATGGAACAAGTCATACACAGTCTCATACAAAAAGTCTGGGAATTAATATAGGAGCTAATACATCGAGAAGTACTGAGATTTCGCAGGGAATAACAAAAAACAGTCCGAGCAAGATAGCGATGGCAGGAAGAGCTATTTCTATTGCGGGTTCAGTACTTTCAGTAGTTGGTATGGCATTTCCGATTGTAGAGCCGGTTGCAATAGGTGCCGGCATGGTTGGTGGAGCAATGCAAAAAGGTGCTGAAGGGTTTTCTAAAGCAGAAAGTATCGTAAGTACTATTGGAAAATCAATGGGGCTAAGTGGAGGTGTGAATGCAGGATATTCTAAAACTACATCAGATGGAACGACACATTCAGAAACCAATACAACTTCAGAGACGAGAACGCAGGGGACAACAGATACAAAAGGGCAGGGAAGAACTCTTCAGATTGAAAATGTCAATAAACCGATTCAGGAAATGTTGCAGCGTTTAGAAGAACAATTGAAAAGAACAAGGGAATGTGAAGATTATGGAGCATATTCCTGTGGGGCATATTTTATGTCTGGCAAGCAGGAGAGTAGTCTTCTTGCAGCAAACACATACCATGCACTTATGATTGGAGAAGGTTCTTCAGTGGAGAGTGGAGCGATTAATTTCTGGAATGGCTTAGATGAGAAGGTTGCACCGAAAATAGATATTATGAAAGAATATCTTCGTCGCTTTACTCATCCGATTTTCGCAGTTCCAATTACTGCGGAGAGAGAAGAAGTTATGACTTATACGCCAGGAACAATAGTAAGTGGTTTGGAATTGCCGTTACATTTAGGATTACCTACTCGTTCTGTCTATGGATTGCCTGTTATGGAACATGCCGAATTTGGTCGCAATGTGACAGAAAAGAAAGTTTTTTCTGTAAGTGATGAAAGAAAAATCAATATAGGAAAGATTTATCACATGGGGCAAGTAGAGAAAAAATCAGAAGTAAAGTTAAATGTAGCAGGATTGACAGCGCACACATTTATTACAGGTTCAACAGGAGCAGGAAAGTCCAATACAATCTATAAAATGTTAGAACAGTTAAATGAAGAGGATGTAAAGTTCCTTGTAGTAGAGCCTGCGAAGGGTGAATATAAGGATATAACGGCATTTGGTGGGAAGAGTGATGTGACTGTTTACGGAACAAATCCAAAAGTAAAAGAAACAGAGATGCTCCAGATTAATCCATTTAGTTTTCCGAAAGAAGTCCATGTATTGGAACATTTAGACCGATTAGTTGAAATCTTTAATGTATGTTGGCCAATGTATGCAGCAATGCCAGCTATTTTGAAAGATGCGATAGAAAGAGCGTATGAAAAAGCTGGATGGGATATAGAAATGTCAGAAAATAAATATGATGATAATCTATTCCCTACTTTTAAGGATGTATATGAGCAGATAAGAGAAGTCTTGGAAGAAAGTGAGTATTCCGCTGATAATAAAGGAGATTACACAGGTGCATTAGTTACTCGTCTTCGTTCATTGACAACTGGAATAAATGGTCTGATTTTTAATGCAGATGAGATTAGCATGGAGGAACTGTTTGATACGAATGTCATAGTGGATTTAAGCAGGATTGGTTCCACAGAAACCAAGTCATTGATTATGGGACTTCTTGTTTTGAAACTGCAGGAGTACAGAATGGGAGTTTCTGAAGCAAATCAGCATTTGAAACATGTTACTGTTCTTGAAGAAGCTCACAATTTATTAAAGCGAACTTCATCGGAACAATCAAGCGAGTCAGGAAATTTACTTGGAAAATCTGTAGAAATGTTAGCAAATTCTATTGCGGAGATGAGGACATATGGAGAGGGCTTTATTATTGCAGACCAATCGCCGGGACTTTTAGATATGTCTGTAATTCGCAATACGAATACCAAGATAATCCTCAGATTACCAGATTATGAAGATAGAGAGCTAGTTGGCCGCGCGGCAGGATTAAATGACGAACAAATCGTAGAACTTGCGAAATTAGATAATGGTGTGGCTGCGGTTATGCAAAGTGACTGGTTAGAACCTGTACTTTGTCAGATAGACAAATATGAGAGAAAATATGACTGGATGGAAGAGTATGAGAAGTCAAATGAAGAAAATGATTCCTTAAAGAAGATTTCTGTAGAGAAAGAATTGCTTAATTGTATAATGAATAATGAACTTTATCGTAAAAATGACAGAGTAGATATTAAAAAGTTAAAAGATAAAGTAATTCATTCTAAATTAGAAACGCCTGTAAAATGTGATTTTATGGAATATGTTTTTGCCGAAGAACCAAACTTGTTTAAACCATTACAAAAATTACTTTTTGACTTTTTACATGCAGAAAAAGCAATAGAGAATGCAAAGGAATGTACAGAAATGAAACCGTGGCTGAGAAACGTAATTAATTCACTTTCTCCATCTGTACAATCATTTGAAACAGAGCAGATTAATTTGGTTCTGGGATTAATTATAGCAGAAAAAGTTCAAAGAGATGCTGAATATGAAGAAATTTATAATCATTTTACAGAACTCTATATAAAAGGAAGGGGGATTGTATAATGATAGGATTAGAACATACAAAAATAGCAGAAGTAGTAGCAAGTGAAATTTCTAAAAAAGAACTCAATGGATTTAATGAAATTAAAGCAGAGAACTCATTAGGAAAGGATATATGTGATAGTTTCTGGAGCCAACTTTTTAACTCTAAAATTGATTCAAATAAAATCAGTGAAAATATAGAAAAAATTGGCGCAGAATTGTATTATTCAAATATAGAAGTGATTGATAATCGAAAAAAATATATGGATGATAATGGAAATGTGTATAGAATTGAGAATTCATTGATTCCTAATAATAATTATGAGCTTAATGGATATACATATACAACGGATGCCGAAGGCAGAATAGCTTCTGTCGAAGGTGTCTTGCATATGAAAGACAGAGAGGGAAGACTTCCAATCCGGGATTCTATAGAGGATATTGGGAAAGGAGATCAAAAAGAAGGAGATGACAGAGGACACCTTATAGGTGATCAGTTTGATGGCCCAAATGGCCTAGAGAATATGATTCCCCAAGATGCAGATATCAATAGACGTGATTTCAAAAATTTTGAAAATACGCTGGCAGAAAAAGTGAAAGATGGGGAAACTGTAAAGGTTAAAATAGAGCCGATTTACGAAGGTGACTCACACAGGCCAACAGATATTTTAGTTACATATTCTATTAATGGAGTAGAGGATATGCGTATCTTCCCAAATAAAAAGGAGAATTAACATGAATTTAGATTTTCAGGATATTTTTAATGAGCTACTAAATATTTTACCTTCTGGATGGGAGAATGCTATTTTTATGGCAGAATATACTTCTGGAAGCTACAGTATGAGATGTTATTCAAAAGAGTCGAATAATAACTATATAAATGTAATGAAAATGAAAGGCATATCTAAGCCGCAGGTTATTAAAACGTACAAAGCACTTAATGATATATTTCAAAAAGAAAGGATGGAATTAGTTGAGTCCTCTTGGTACGCGATAACGTTAAAATTTGATAAAAACGGAAAATTTAGCTCTGATTTTGATTATAACAGTCATGAAGAAAATGTATTGGAATATTTGGAACAATGGGAGCAGAAAAATGTTTTGTAAATAATAAAGAATGTTTTTTTGTGCTGTAGATAGTATATTGGTTATATAATGTAGAGAAGTAAAAAATACATTAGCAATATAGTTATTTGGATTCTGTTTTAAATATGTGAGAATGGAGAGTAAATTTGGAAAGGACTGTACATTATCTCTTTAACTGCATTAAAATAGAACCAAATTGGAATATAAAATCTAAGGAGTCGGTTTCAAATAAGGCGTTATAAGTATTAAAGTAGAACCAAATTGGAATGTAAAGAAAAAGCAGACCGGGCACCCTACGTTTGAGAAGGCAGTTTGAGTTTATTAGAATTATCTAAATATTTCAAACCGCTGTTCCATAACAATTATCCCTATCATAGTGAATGTAAATACCGTTATGTAAGAAATCATCCATGGAATCATTAAATTAAAATAGAAACATAGTGGAAGATAACACCAAACAATTTGAATTATCATATTATTATCACGAAATCAGCATAATTCATCAGAAAAACAACAAAAATAGAAAAATATGTGATAATATAATCGAAATTCCATTCCCTTTGTTTCAAGGCTGGCTTAGAAATGCAGTCTTTCTTTATAAATAAAGTAATAGCATGAGAAGCAAGATGGTGATGTGTGAATTTGGAGGTGTTTCGATGATTCGTCAGACAGGTTTAGCGCAGGCAATTGACATAGCAGGAAATCGTGCAAAATACGATGAATGTGCAAAGAAGTTGCTGAGCTATAAGGCAATCATAGCGTGGATTTTAAAATCCTGTATAAAAGAATTTTCACAATACGAAGTGCAGTATATCTGCGATAACTGCTTAAAAGAAGAAGTAGAGGTATCAACCCATGCAGTACATCAGGATGAATTAGATAAGGATAAGAGATTGGGCGGAGACGAAAGAGTAGAGGGGATGAATACAGAATCCAACTCGATTCAGGAACATACGATATATTATGATATCCGTCTTCCAGCCTTTCTGCCAGAGAGCAGCGAACGGGTTCGTTTGATTCTTAATCTCGAAATACAGTTAGATGATACACCGGGATATCCGATTGTAAAAAGAGGATTTTATTATTGCGAAAGAATGATTTCGGAGTAATATGGAACTGTGTTTGTAGATGAATATTATGAGAAGGTAGAAAAAGTCTACAGCATATGGATTTGTCCAGATCCGGCGAAAAAACGAAAGAATGGAATTTTTAAATATCACACGATAGAAGATATAAGGAAAATCAATTCTATAGAATGTATAAGAAGGATGTGATAAAATATATAAAAATAAGGAGGAGGAAAAGCAATGAAAAAAACAATGCACAATTACAGGAAACTTTTAAACAAAAACATAATGCTGGCTCTTATGTTTTGCCTGACTTTAGGAATAGGAATTTTTACAAATTCTGTACAGGTTAAGGCGGCAAATTCATTGAAGATTGGAAATATTCAGGCATATGGTGGAAGACAGGTAGCTTTTGAGGCAACATTTAAAATGAATGGTTATCAGAAGATTGAAATTTACCGTTCGACTTCAGGCGGAGCATTTCAGTTAGTTGATAATTTCACAGAAGAAGGGGAGTTATGGAATACTTACAGTGAAGGCTGGTATACTGTAGGTAATAAGAAAAAGGTAACTTGCTATGCAGATAATACAAAGGTAGCTGGACAAGTAGTATTTGAAGATAATTCTGTTACTGTGGGAAATCGTTATTCTTATAAAGTAGTTCTCACCTGTTACGATGGAAGTAAAATTACGTCTGGAACGGTATCTGTTGCAGTAACATTAGATACAGCAGAGATTTTAAATATTTATTCTGCTGATGCGAAAAAAGTAAAGATAAAATGGCGTCGTGTTAGCAAAGCGCAAGGATATCAGATTTATCGTACAGAAGGTAAGAAATGGAAAGTAATTAAGACAATCAAAAGCGGTAAAAAGGTTACATTTGTAGATAAAAAGGTAAAAAAGAATAAGGTATACCGCTATAAAGTACGTGCTTACGGAACTGTGAAAGGTAAAAAGGTTTATGGCAATTTTGGATATGTATGTAAAGCATCATTGAAAAAGCCTACTGTAAAAGGAGCCTACAAAAAGGGCAGTATTTATGGTCCGGCACTTAATAACAATCAGTTAATGCAGGTTCGAAGAGTTGTTCAGAGTTTTAAAACAAACTATATCAAAAAAGGTATGAGCAACTATGAGAAAGCATTTATTGCATTTAATTATCTTAACCAGAATTGTAAGTATGCGACAAGAGGCTGGCAGTATAATGGAGCAAATACAGCTTGGGGAGCATTGGTATATGGTGAAGCACAGTGCTCTGGATATGCAAGAGGGATGAAAGCTTTATGCGATGCCATTGGAGTACCATGTTATTATGTTCATGCCAATAAAAAGGCATTAAATCCAAGCCATCAATGGAACCAGGTGAAAGTGGATGGAAAATGGTATATTGTCGATGCTCAGAGCGGATATTTTCTGGCAGGCAGCAAAACCTGGAGAAATGAAATTGGAATGTCATGGGATACAAAGGGACTTCCTAAATGTAGTGGAAGTAATCATAAACGAGGAGGATTTTACGGTATTTAGTTATTATTTAATTAAATAGAGCAGTATTCTATATCAGCAGGATGATTTCCTCACAGCAGGGTAGAGAATTTGTGAATTCCAATTATAATGATATAAAACGAGTATATTCTATATGGGTTTGTATGAATATGTCACAAAACTGTATGAATTATATTCATTTTACACAGAAAAGTGTAGTCGGTACTTATCAGTGGAAAGTGACATTAGAAAGGATGTGGGGCAGAACAGATAAGTGATTTATTAGATATGGAAGTTGAGCAGGTACGGGAAATTATAGAGAATGAGTAATCCAATCTAATAGATAAAAAAGAAACCGACATAACGCCGGCTTCAAAAGAGAGGAAAGTATGAAAAAATCTATCAAAAATCTGTTGTTGTTTTTGATGGTTTTATGATACTGGAAATTTGTGAACAGGTTGTGAGCAAAGAATGAAGATAATCTGACGAAAAAGAAATTGCTGACGTTTTTCTGTAAGAAATAGAATAGGTCAGCAGTATCAAAAGAAACCTATAAATGAATAGTGTCAAAAGTAGACCGTTAGGTTTGACAAATCATATAAAATTAAGTGTCAAATCTAACGGTCGTTTTTTGTGATACAGAAAGAAAATTATGAGAAAGATTTATGGGTATGTGCGAATTTCTATAAAGAAGCAGAATATGGATAGACAGATTCAGAATATTTAGTTTAGAAGATACCTGCGCTATGCTTCATCTACAGAAATAAAGCTTTGTTTATTTAGAGCATTTTTCAAACACACTCTAGTCTTACGATAATTGTTCTCAAGAAAAAATAAAAAATCCTATACACGCTCCAGCACCATTCGGTTCTCTGGGAAGAGTAAAAAGATTTCTTTTCGAATAATTATTTTTTATGACATGGACAACTTCTGTCCATGTCAGTCCGTATAATAAAACCAACAAAACAATAACACATCACACAGGAGGAGAAAGTTATGGCAGATACACTTAGTGGAATTGTATGGATTTTATACATAGTACTTGGATACTGGTCCGTAGGTCAGACGATTTATGCAAACAAAATTATTATTGGTCCGATGGGAACATTGTGGATCAAAAGATTTATACTTGGCTTTATGTTTGGCTGGGTATTAATTCCGGTTGCTATTATAAAGTGTTTGATTTTTCGCTAAATAAGAGCAGATAAATCGATGGAGATAAAGATGCAAAGAATAGGAAAGTGGGGATGCAAGAAAGAATTTCAGATAGCAAAGCTACTTGTTTTGGGAAGTTTTTGGCAGAAACTAGATGTCGGATATGATTTATCGAGTGTTTGATTAACTGTAGATTTGAGAATCGAATGATAAAACACCGGTACGATAGAATATTAAAATAATGGAGGGAATACAAATGGCAAAGAATAAGCAGAAACAGAAAGGTTTACTAGAGTCCGTTCATGATGGTTATATAAGGGGCAGCATGGGAGGGGAGGAAGATACTTCTCAGGCACGAATCGTTACTTCGCCAGAACCATTACCAGATGAAATAAAGAAATTCCGTAAGTTATATATTTTGGTTCCGCTTAGTCTGGTAATTGGACTTATCAAAGGGGATTTTACAGGATGGTTAGCGATTGCTGCATTTATATTGTTATGTCTTGTCTGCCTGATTGATACATATGCAGACCATAAAGTAAGACGGCTTCGAAGAATGAAGTTTAAACTTCCGGCAAATGTCACAGCTGATGAATTATTTATAAAAATGCAGCCAGTCTTTATCTCAAAATACAATTGGGGAATTGAACGTGGAGATAATGGGGAACTAACTATACTCGATAAAAAATATAAATATGATGTTAATCTTGAAGAAGATGGAACATTTGTCATCTGGTGGAGGATGTCCGTAGCAAAGGCCTTCCTATCAACAAGACATTATCCTATTTATAAAAATGCAATCGCAACGATGGGAATTATCGCTTATGAAATACAGCAGGTATTTCCAGTTGGAGTAGAAAATGAGAGTTGTTAATTAAAACACGCTTTAGTACGGTCTTAACACTGCCAGATGACAGATTCATTTGGCAGTGTTTTTTATGATAGATAATGGGAAAATATTGATTGCTAATGTAGTTAGAATGTTATGGTATCGACAGTATTATAGAATCATGAAAAATAAAGAGTTAAGAAGCTTTCAAATAGAAAGTTTAAGTGAAATATGGTAGAATGTTCGTAACAGGTAGCCGGTAGATAGAAAGAAGAAATATTAAAATAGTGACATAATGGAATGTAAATTTTCAATCTGGGAGATGTGGGTAAGAGTAGTGATTTAGAGATACTAGAATTAGGAAGAGAAGAAAGAAATATATCTATGGCACAGATGATGATACAGAAAAGAGAATCGGTTGAAAAAATAGAAAGATATACAGGTTATGCATTAGAAAAGTTAAAGGAGATATCAAATGGAATAGGGATACCGTTAATGAAATAGCAGATGTATGAGGAGATACGACAGGAATTGTTAGTAGCTACGAAAAGAGTAAAATGAAATGATTTATTTGCATTTGAGAGAGAATCAGCTTCCCCCTAAATTCAAAAAAATTTTGCAAAATATCAAATACTCATATACAATAAAGAACAAGAATATACGGAAGAGGGGGAGTGGCATGATTTCGGATGAGATGGCTTATTGGCAGTATTTGGACGGGAAAGAAGAGAGCGCGGATATTCTTGTTGAGAGATATGGGGATGCACTTACATATTACATAAATGGATATATCCATGATATTCATGAGTCAGAAGATTTGATGATAGAGGCCTTTGCACAGATTTTTGCAAAGGAGCGTCCGATTGATGGAAAAGGAAGTTTTAGGGCATATCTGTATAAAACAGCAAGAAATTTGACGATACGGCATAGACAGAAGCATAAAATATGGTTTTTACATTTGGATGAGGTGGATTTTGAGCTGCCAAGCGAAGAACTGGTGGATGCAAAACTTTTGCAGTCGGAGCGGGAGCAGCATCTTTATGAAGGAATGGCGAATCTGAAGACAGAGTATAGAGAAGCGCTGTATCTGGTTAGTCTGGAAGGAATGAGTTATAGAGAAGCAGCTCGGATTCTTGGTAAGAGTGAACAACAGATTACAAATCTGGTACATAGAGGGAAGAAGAGTTTAAAAAAGATTTTAGAGGAAAGAGGTTTTATATATGCGGACGAATGAAGAACGTCAGCAATTGATTCATAGAAGAACGCTGGAGATTCAAAGAGAACAGCAGAAAAAAAGAGAGAGAGTAATCAGTGGATCAGGGATTGCTGCATGTCTGATGATAATCATTGGAATAGGATGTCTGATGCCAGAAGTGACAAAACAGGCTTCTGTTTCTGGGGCAAAAACTAATTATACAACAGGAATGGCTAGTATGTTGGGAAATTATGAGGCACTTGGCTACATTTGTATGGGAATTTTGGCATTTGCACTTGGTGTTTGTGTAACGATACTTTTGTATCGTTTGCGTAAGGCGGAAGAACATCGAAAAAAAGCAGAAGAATATAAACAATCGCAGCAGGTGCGCGAAAACAGGCTGAAAAAAGAATAACAATAACAAAGCGGGGAAAAATAGAATGAATTTTGAGATAATTGATAATATATTTCAGGTAATAGTATTTTCTCTAATTGTGGTGGCAGATATTGTGTGCTGGTTTTTGCACAAGAATCGTTTGTATATTATATTGGCTTTGGCGCATAGCTGTTTTATGATGGGAACACTTTACTTTGTACTATATCTTGTTATCCGGGGAAAGGTACCACAGTTTTTTTATGTATCAGAGATTTCCTGGATTGCCAGTTATTTGTTTCTGCATTCGTATCAGATTGTAGGATATAAGGGACAGAGGATGAAGATATCAGTGATTCCGTTGATTTGTGGAATTGGTGTGGCGATTATTTCAATCTGGAGTGGGATTTTTGGTCCGGCGATTCTTTCAACGGGAGTATTTACATTAGCAGCAGGAGCGATTGTCTACATTAGTGTTTTTCAGATTTTATATGGCGATGCACCATATAAAAGCAGCATTTGTATTCTATTATGTATAATTTTACAGGTGAGTCTATATATAAGTTCGTCTTTTTTTCATGACTATACAAGGTTTAATTTGTATTTTTGCATTGATATTGTGCTGACAATCTCGATGGCGATGTTATTACCTTGTACATTTATGGAGGTGGGGAAAGATGATGTACATTGAAAATATTTTTATTTGTATTAGTATTCCATTATTGCTTTCATTGATTTTTATTCAGGGAGAAGCACGTAAATATACATTATTTGTTTGTATTGGAATGGGAATATGTGTGCTTTCTGCATATGTCAGCAGTTTTTTTATGAATTATTATGGAGTGGATACAATAGAGGCCTCCATTGAAATTACACCGGTCTGTGAAGAAGTAATGAAGCTTTTTCCGTTATTATTTTATATTTTAATATTTGAGCCGCAAAGAAGCCAGATTCCAAGAGTTGCTATTGCAATTGCGGTAGGATTTGCTACTTTTGAAAATGTGTGTTATTTAACAGAGAATGGGGCTGCAGATTTTGATCTTTTATTAATACGGGGAATTTCGACGGGAGCGCTTCATATATTATGTGGCATTTTTATCGGTTTTGGACTTGCCTATATATTTAGACAAAGGGCAATTGCAATTACGGGAATGGTTGGACTTCTTGGCGCATGTGGTGTTTTTCATGCGATTTTTAATCTGCTTATTTCGGCAGATGGCATTTGGAGGTGGATGGGGTATTTGTTTCCATCGGGCATGATTATTGTTCTGGTGAGTGTATGGCATTTGATGGTAAAGTTAAATCATATGAAGTAAAGTCAGGGAAATTGGAATCTTACAAAAGAAAAGGAAGCGGGTATACCCTGCGATCCAATTGCAGGGTATTTGATTTGATAAGCAAAGCAGGCATGAAATTCTTTTTAAAATCTTTTCATTTATTTTTTTAAATAGGTGAAAGGATTTTTTTTATTATGTCTTTATAGAAGTACAATGTAAAAATGAGTAGAGAGGAGGAGAAAGATGAACCCGAAGGAGATTAGGCGGGAAAAGATTCATCAGCGTATTCATATTCTGCGTATTCGATATGACAGATGTATCATTTTTAGTTTGATACTCCTTTCTGTCGGATTGGCAGTATGTATGGGAATAATGTTTCAAGAGATGCATTTATCTGGTGTACCTGCTGTTGTTGACAGTTATGGCTCTGTTCTACTAAGGGATGGGGCGGATTTATATGTGATTATCGCCGTTGCTGCTTTTGTAGCAGGTGCGATTTTTACGATGGTATGTATCTGGTTACAGAATAAGAAATCAGACAAAAAGAAGAAAGTATGAGATACGCAGAATAAGAGGTGAAATGTATGAAGTACCAGAAAACAAGATATGTATTAGCGAGAGTCCTCGCCGTAATACTTACTTTAACAGCAGTATTCGGGTTATCCGCTCCGCTGATAACACAGGCGGCTTCCAATGTATCTGTTCTTTATCGATATGATGGTGATGGAACTGAAACAAAGAATCGTGTAGGGATTCGCTCTGTCATTATTAATGATAAGAAGTATTTTGATATTCATGATGGCAGTGTGACAGATCGCGTAGATCCGAACAACCAGATTGCATTTTTACAGGCCGTACTCCAAAGTGGGAATGAAACAGATGGTGGAACAGACAGTCTGATTGGACAGTGGGCATCTCTGGCAGAGCAGATTTATGGAACCCATAACAAATATGCTGCTTTTGTGAATGCAGGTGGAGGTTTTGCTAAGAACTTTACTGGGGAAGAAAACCGTACAAGAAATGGTTATGCTGATGTTGCTTATGCACTATCACAAAAAGAACCTAAGAGTGATAGAAAGAGTGGAAAAGATAATACCTATTGGACAGGACTTGCTTATGCTAAGAATTTAAAGAGTGTTCGTCAGCAGGCAGCAGAAGAGATTGCTTCCGGAATTAATCGAAAGGTTAGTGGAAGCAGCATTCTTAACAGTACAGAAGGCCAGGATGCTGCGTTAAAGCAGATTGATGATGACACAACGCAGGATGTTTTATATTCGCTTGTAACTTGCGTGGACCGTGTAGGATCCACACCAAGATTTTGTTATAACACTTTTGGACTGGCTTTTTATGATTTCAAATTATCGGTAATTGCCGGAGAAGGGTTAGAGTATATTACAAAGGCACAGAAGTATGATTCTTTAAAAGAAGCAGTAAATGGACAGGCTGCGGGTGTCACTTATAAGACAAATGCCAACTCGAATCCTAAATTGAGTTATTATAAGAATGAGTCGAAAGAGGAAGCAGATATTGGAATGGAATTTAAACAGTCGAATTCCCTGACGACTTCTAATACGTTAGAGACAGGAAAAAGTTATTCTTACAGTGAGATGATTGGCTCAGAAACAACACTTTCCGGAGAGATTCCGCTGATTGCAGAGGTGGAACAGACTTTAAAAATGGAGGTGACCTGTGAGCAGGCATTATCCACAGCATATTCTGAAACAAAAGAATATAGTGAGACTTCCGAGAATACGATTTCTTCCAGCATGTCACTTCCGGCACAGACAGCGGTTGGAATGGAATCTTCTAAGGCAGTAACAAATGTGCAGCTTGGTTATGACTGTCCGGTGGCGATTACTTATAAAGTAGCGGTTTTCTCTTTATCAGGCACTGTATATGATGATAATATGAAAATACAATCATTCTCTACGGCAGGCTATCGTCAGAGTCATTTCAGCACAATTTTTGGTTCTGAGTCTGAAAAAGGCGGAACGACAGCAATGGATAATCTTTATAACCGTGCAGTAAGATATACCGCGACACCAAATTACGAGCAGGCATATGGACAGACTTATGGATGGACAAAGAAACGGTCTGATGGAAATCCGGCAGATAAATTAGAGAAACTGGAATGGAAAGATATTTTAAACGGAACGATTAAGGAAGAAGAACTTACAGATGAAAAGACGAAAGTTACACTAAATAGAATTCTTGTAGATGAGGACGGTGTAATTCAGCAAACTTTTTCATCCGAACCTTCTGGAACAGAATATCCGATTGGCTATGAATCATTAATAGAAGTTCCTTCAACGATGACACAAAATACAAAGAAGTATACGATATATGACAAAACTGTGAAGGATAGTAATGGTGAAGAAGTAGATAATGACATAAATTATAATGCGAATGGAGATACTTATAACAAATGGATTCAGCCAATTGGTGAGGAAGAAAAGAAGTCATTAGCGGAACAGGGCGTATCTCAGGAAGAACTTGATGCGCTGAACAGCGTGAATTTCTACTATACGGAAAATGCACCAGAAAGTGGAACAACAGGACAGCGTGCCAATAGTAATCAGAAAGCAAATAAGGCCGTAAAACAGTCTGCCAATACTGCACAAAGAGCAGCAGCTGGAACAAACAACAGTCTTATAAATAAGGTTTCCTGGCTGTCAACACATTGTCCGATGTCCGTCACAGGTGGTGTACTTAATTATGATACAGTAAGTATGAATTCAAATATTAAGGAAATTGTACCATTATATCCATTAAAGAAAATCAGCGTCACAAATGGCGTGAAGACATTGAATATGATTAGTGGAGATACGTTTGATCTTAGTACAGTTACCTTGAAAGGCAGTAACAAGAATGATGTAGAGTATTATGGATTTGACCAGAATAAGGGCCATTGGATACTTATTGATCAGAATGGTAAGGAACTGACAGGCAGTAATATTGCATCTCTTACAGAGGAAAAAGCAAATGGTGAAGCGATTCTGACAGCAGGAGACGAAGAAGGAACCCTGTATCTTAAGTATATGATTGATGATGATACTACATATACCAGTCTTGAGAATGAACAACCAGCTACGAATGCAGGACTTGACGCAACAGCAAAAATTAAGGTAAATGTTACAGCAAAACCATTTGACGGAAGTGTTCAGGCAGAGGGAACTACGACAACATATGTTGGTGAGGAACCTGTCAATCTGATTGGTAACGAAGACATTAAGGGATATGCAGTAGACAGTACAGATAAGAAGATTTCCGGTGCACCTATCGTATGGGAAGCAAGACTTGACGAAGAAGATGGAATCAGGCTTGAGAATAACCGGGTATCTTTTACAAAGGAAGGAACCTATCAGATTCGGGCAACATACCGAGGCAAACATTCAGAATGGATTAGTGTAAAAGCACTTCCAGAAAAAGCGCTGACAACGCTTAAGATCTCTGATGATACAAAACCAGCTACATTAGAAAGCTTTATTTTCAAAGACAAAGGAACTCCTGACATTATTGATTTATCCAAACTTACAGTAAAAGCATTTGACCAGTATGATGGCGAATGGAATGATCTTTCTGATGTAAAATGGCATATTGATTTTGCAGGAGAAAAAGCAGAAGATAGTTTCTCTGATTATCTGGTAGCGAATAAACTTCCAATAGATAAGGCAGGAACCTATAAGATTCAGGCAAGAGCAAGAAAAGGCAGAGCGGTATATGCAGAATCTAATGTATTAGAACTGGTAGTAAAACCGACAAGGAAGCTGACTTCACTTAATATTGAGACAGATATTGAAAAAGACGGAATCGGTATTGGAGATTCTTATTCCAGCGATTTAAAAGAAGATGTAAAAGTAACTGCACTTGATCAGTATGGAGACGAGTATGACTGGACAAAAGAGGAATACAAATGGCTGACAGGCGGAAAGTATTCTAAAGTTACAGGAGATACTTTACTTGGTCTTGTAAAAGGTTCTGATACGCTTCAGTTAATCGTAGGCAAAGATGATGCAAAGATAGAATCGAATGTAATAGACTTTGCCATTGTTACCAAACCATATGTGAAGGAATTATATACCGGTGACTCGGCGGTAGTAAGAGAAGGAGAAGAGTATGATCTTACGAAAGTAAACTTTACAGCAAAAGATCAGAATGGAGAGGCATATATTCTTTCGCAGAAAGAAATTGACAGCATTCAGTGGAAATTGACAGATAAAGGAACGATTAAGAGTACACAGGCATCTTTTAGTGCAGCTAAAAAGACGTTATCTGTAGCGGAGGGAACACTTGGCTATGGAGAAACTGGCAATGTTATTTTGACGGGAACGTTTACTAATAAGAATGGAATAGAAGCACAGGCAGTACAGTTTACTTTAACTGTAAGACAAAAGCCTGTACTGGATACCCTTCAGTTAGAGAAGAAAGATGCAGAAAGTACATTGAAAAACGGAGAGAATGCTTATGTCGATGAATACTTCACTGTAAAAGGTCTTGACCAGTATGGAGAGGAATATGGACTGGATGAAGTAGACATTACATGGAATTCGGATAATGAAAAAGCGTTCCGTTTTGAGAACAATAAAGTTATCGCAGCAGTAGAAGCAGGCAAGAAAGCGAATATTGCAGTCAGCGCAACGAATAAGCTGAACCAGAATGTGGTAAGTAATGAAGTAGAATTAAGCGTTCCTAGAGTACGTTCTCTCCAGAAGATTACGCTAGAAGAAGTACCGGAGGCCATTCCATTTAACAGTACTTTGGATTTAACGGCACTGAAAGCAACTTGCTATGATGAGTTAGGTGAAATATATAGTGAGGAAGATTTAAAAGCATATCCTGCTAAAGTTATTTTCTCATTAGATGCCAATGGAATAAATTGCAAGCTTGATACAGCGAAGAATATTCTTCAGACATATGATGAATATGGCTATATTACAATTTCTGCAATGGCTGTAAATAGCAGCACAACCAATGAGATGCAGGATGAGAATGGTAATACTATCATTTCCAGCGTAAAAATCTGGGTAGGCCCGAAAGTAGAGGCCTTAAAGAACACAGAAAAAATGATCGCTACTGCAGGAGCAAACACAATCACTTTAGAAGGAAAATGTCTGGAAGATAACATGAAGGCTGGATTGTTTGATGCAGATGGCAGACTGATTACGGAAGCTGGTACCAGTGGAAATGCAGACAGTCAGAGTGCCACACTTGATATTCCATCGAACATTGGTGGAAAGTCAGATGTAGTATATACAGTAAAATATGCAATCAAAGATACTTATATGGATGAACCGACAGGAAAGATTACTGTAAGTAATAAAATTCCAGCAACTGGCGTGAAACTCAATAAAAATAATCTGGTAATTGCTCCAAAGAACAGAGAAGTTCTAAAAGCTATCGTATCTCCATCTAATAGCACAGATAAGTTAAGCTGGAGTAGTACAGCCCGAAAGATTGCCTCCGTCGATAAGAATGGAAATGTTAGCGCAGCAGCTCCGGGAAAAGCAGTAATTACTGTTACAACAGAGAGTGGAAAGAAAGCATCTTGTAATGTATTAGTGGGACTTCGTCAGGGTGACGTGATTTCAAGTGGAATCTATCGCTATAAAGTGACAGATTCCAGCGTAGACGGAACTGGTCAGATGGAAGTGGCTGGTTTTATCAAAGGACGCAGAGCAAAGAACGTCACATTTCCAAAGAGTATAGCATGGAACGGAATTAAGTATAATGTAACTTCTGTTGGAACGAGAGCATTTGAAGCAAACAAAAAGATTAAAACAGTCATCATACCAGATTCTGTAGAAAAGATTTGCCACAAAGCATTTTATCGATGTGCGAACATGAAAAAGCTTACAGTTGGAAAGAATGTTTCCTTCTTTGGTGCCCATGCATTTTGTAATAACAAAAAGATTACAAAGATAGTTTTCAAAGGGAAAAAATTAAAGACTTTAAAAGACCCACATGTATTTATTTGTGTGAACCATGCGAAAGTGTACGTTCCAAAGAGTAAATATAAAGTTTATAAGAAACTCTTATCTACGTATGGACTCGGAAAATGTAAGTTTGTGAAAAAATAATAGATGAAAAATAATGTATGGATAAAATAGCAACGATATTCGTATATTATCAGACATCTAAAAATTAGATTCTCTTTACTGTTTACTTTAACAAACTTGGATTTTGATTTGCAGGGTCGGGAAAACTGATAGACGAAGTCAGAAAAGGAAATAACCTATATTTGTGGCCTCGGAGCAAGGTTTGGATACGAGCGTGTGTAAGCGAGTATTCAAACCGCAGCGACTAAAGTCACAAATATAGGTTATTTTTATTTACTGAGAGCGTCTCATTTGAATCAGGATTTAGATATTTTACTTACTGTGGAAGGATTGCCTTCGGTGTATTCTATGGTTACTTTATCTCCTTCTTCCAGCAATATTGCATCCAAATATTTGGATATATCCACATCATAAATCGTATCAGAATCATTTAACACAATATAATAATGGGAGCTTCCGTCAATAACTGCCTGAGCAATCTTTTTGATAGTGCCGGCTGTTGTTTTAGTGGAAGCTTTTTTACTTTCTTCATCAGAACCCATGCCATTTGACTGGATGAGGGAACGATAGGAGGCTTCGCAGTCATTTACTGTGTCCCCGGTTGCTACGATTTGGTAATTGTGTACATTTACCATTGCGTACTTTTTGACGAGGCCGGAGGCATCTTTTAATGCCATGAAATAAGTTGGTTCCGCATCAATATTCAGGAGAAGTGGGAAGGTTGCCTTATAGCCTAAGTTCTGTACTTTTCCTTCTGCGGAAGTCATGGCGGAATCTTCGATGGCTCCCTCAATTTCGTAATATTTTGTTTCCATAGTACGCTGGTTCATAAGAACGAAGCCTACGTTAGACTGATCACTTGTGATAGAAGTGACACCAGTGTATACCCACACATCATCGTTGATGGCAAGGTAATTGTAACCATTTGTTGTGGTCAGACAGTCTTTCTGACCGAGAATACTGTTGATAAATCCATGTTTTAATGTGCCGTAGTAGTTGTAGAGATTTACAAGCATATCGGCAGAGTATACACGGTCAACCCATTTTGGAGTGTCTTCGACTTTGTAGTCTTTACATTCGCCGGTGATGGCATTACATAAGACAACGCGTCCGATGGTCTGACCGCCGAAAAGACCGATGTTATATTTCTTTACGCTGCATACCCAGTAAGGGGTACCTTCTTCGTTAATTTCGAAATTAATGTCATCAAACATATAGGTCGGATATTTGAAACGAAGGTGGCGGTAAAGATAACGTCCAAAATGGTCATAAGGAGTATACTTCATTCCTTCTTTTAAGCGGACAAGTTCTGTCTGCTGTGTTGCCATATCAATTTTGATATAGGCAGGAATACCCGCTTTTTTATTAGTAAACCATTTTACCAGATCCGCATAGCGGAGAGGAGTCACACGAACCGGATTATTTTTATAATTAATCTGACTGTATTCATCTGCAACTTCAAACTGAGAAGCAAGGTCTACAAGACTTCCCATCTTACGTTCTCCAAGAATTTCTGCGGAAGACTTATCAAGCAGAGGAATCTGGTCGTAAGAAATCTGGTCAATATCCTTTGTAAATTCACTTTTTTCTATCTTCATCAGCTTCTGATATTTGGAAGCATTAATAACAGGAGAAGATAAAAGCGTGCCGACAAAATAAGCGGCGGCAATGACAACAACAAGAGAAGCCAAAAACTTGAATGTCTTTGTCTTATAATTGCCACTGAAATTGACAGGATGTCTCCGGTCACCGGTAAATGTTGTCTTTGGAAGGGCATATAGTGCAAAAATAATCACTGCTAAAAATAATACAAACTTCCACAACTCTGGATTATGGATGTTTATTGCGGGAAGAGCAATATAATAGTAAATTGCTGCAAGAATCAGAACAACAACGACGAGCGCTGCAATCCATTTCTTCCCCGTGAAATGATGTTTTTGTTTCTTTTTCATAGAAATTTATTCTCCTTTCTATTTTAACAGAGTATAGCACAGACAAGGAAATAAGAAAATAGGAATTTGCCGCAGGCAAAGAGACGCCCCCGAAGAGAGTCTAGCCCCTATATTTGTGACTTTAGTCGCGGCGGTTTGAATACTCGCTTATACACGCTCGTATCCAAACCTTGCTCCGAGGCCACAAATATAGGGGCTAGACTCTCTTCGGGGGCTGTGCTTTGGCTGGGGAGGGAAATTCTATTTTTCCCTGTACACATGCTGCCAAAAGTGAACAAATTGGTACCGTCAGGATGACTCCCATACTTGAGGCTACTCCCTGTATGATTTCAATCCCTATATCAAACATATTAATCATTTGTAAATATTCGTAATTGTATGCATAAATAAATACAAGTGTGTTAATGGAACCGCCTGCAAAGGCAAGGATTAATGTATTTGACATGGTTCCCATCATATCTTTTCCAACACGCATTCCTGAAAAAAACAAACCTTTTACTCCTAATTCTGGATTCTGGTGGGATATTTCTTCTATTGTTGAAGAAATGGACATTGCTACATCCATGACTGCTCCTAATGATGCAATTAAAATTCCTGCAAATAAAAGCTGGCCTACGTCTATTCCCGTCTGGTCTCTTACGTAGATAAGACTCTCGATGGATGATACATTATAACCGCTGATATCTGTCATTTTACAAAACAGGAATGCAAAAAGGGCTGATATCAATACTCCGGAAATTGTTCCGATAATTGCCACAGCGGTTTTACCAGAGACTCCACCGACTAAATACATTGTCACGATTGTCGTTAACGCAACAACAAATACTGCAGAAAGGATTGGAGAATGTCCTTTATAAATCATCGGTAAAAATAAGAACAGAATGCATATCGCGGTAAATGCCAGCCCAATCACTGATGCAAATCCCTGTTTTCCTCCGATAATAATTAGAGTTAACAGAAAAATCGCGATAATCAGATAGACCTGCATCTCTCTGTCAACACTATAAACTGAAGCAGAAAATGAACCATTTGCCTCACTTACTAATGCGATAACTTTACTGCCTTTTTTGCAATGTGCTCCGTATAAATATGCAGAAGAGCTGTCTGCTTCCATTGTTTTTCCTTTCCATTTTCCAGAAGTGATTTTTAATTTTACAAGCTGCCTTCCGATGTAAATTCCGTCTTTGGTTTCGTTGTCCTGTAAGACGTTCATTACAGTAGCTTTGGCAAATGTCCGCCCTTCCGTATCATATAGGGATTCTTTTTTTATCTGATTATACCGGCATAAAAAAATGAGAAACAGGATGCCCGCTACAATCAGGCATCCCCTTCCTGCAATCTTTTTTATGTCAGTTTTCTTTAATTCTTCTGACATAAGATCTCCTGTTATTTCTTTACTGTTACTTTTTCACTGTTGCTTTTTTGATGTTACTTCTTTACAGCTACTTCTTTACAATAACTTTTTTCACTGTGCTGTAATTTCCGTAAATTTTTTTGTTACCCACCTTCTTGAAGGCACGTACTTTTACGAAATATTTCTTGCCAGCTTTTAATTTTTTCACTGTTACTACATTTTTCTTTGTTGTTATTTTCTTTGCATTTTTGAAGTTCTTCTTTGTGGATAAGATAACTTCATATCCGCTTACCTGTTCAGAAGATTTTTTAACTGTTATTTTGATTTTCTTTTTGCCAAGAGCTTTTACTTTTTTAACAACTGTCTTCTTTGGAGCAACTGCTTTTTCAGCCGGTTTTGTTGTATTTTTCTTTGCTGTTGTTGGCTGTTTTTTATTATCTGTCTGTGTATTATCCGTCTGATTTTTATTATCAGATTCATTTACTTTTGCAATACTGAATGTCTCGTCAATCTTTTCTTCTGTGTCTGTACGGTAGGTATTAATCGTAAATGTTGTATCTGTAATATCAATTACGGAATATGTAGGTACATCCTGCTGCCAGCGGTTTGCGATATAGCTCTGCTGTCTTGGCACTAAGTCATAGTATTTACTACCTGATGAAGAACCTGCTGTCATGTAAAGAATACCCGTTGGATTAAATACGGTTGTACCCTTCTTTGTTACCTGCTGAATCGCATCTTTATCCATCACCTGATTTAAGTAATTAAGATATGCTTTTTGAGATGGATCTGTCGTGTCTGCTTTAATATTTTCTTTTGCTGTATATACCGTATCTGGATTCTCTCCTGCATCCATATCTTCATCTAACATTGGATCAAATTCATCATCTGTATATTCTGTTGTTTTATGTCCGCCTTTTAAAATCTGTGTACGGGAGTAAGCATGATCATGTCCGGTAAGAACAACATCTACTTTGTTATCTTCAAAAATTGGTGCAAGCTGATATCTTAAATTTGTGATTTCAGGCTCATTGGAATGTTCTGCAGAACCATAAATATCCTGATGGAGCGTAACGATTCTCCACTTGCAATCTTTATTTGCTGCTACCGTCTGCTCGATAAACTGTCTATGTTCTTCTACATTGGTGTCCTGTGTATTTAACATAATAAATAAAGCATTATCATGTTTAAACCAATAGTCACCGCCTACCTTTCCATTTGAACCAAGTTCACTGGCATTTGCTGTATTAAAATGATAGGTGTAGTTTGCATTATCTGCATCATGATTACCTACAGTAGTTGCTACCGGAAGATTCTTTAATACATCCGGGCTTAAATATCCACTGTATTCGATTTCACTTCCCCACGCTGCCTTATTCGGAGACTTTTTCTTTGTACTCTGAATCTGGTCACCGGAAGACAAAACAAAACTTGCTTTATTACCTGTCTTTTCCATTGCCTGATTCAATGTAGTATTCCAGTTAAATGCATCATTTGCCACTGCAGCAGACTGTGCATTATAAAACTCTTCTGTAGCTGCTCCTTTTAATTCATTTGAGGAACCAATCTGAGGGTCACCTACAAAAATAAAACTGAACTTACTGCCATTATCTGTTGTATATTTTTCTGGTGCAGTCCACTGTCCATCTTTCTGATAACTGTAATAATAGGTTGTGTTAGCCTTTAAATCCGTTGCTATTACTTTATTTGAAACATATTCTGTCTCATCTTTATCAGTAACTGCCTTTGTCTGCTCTGCCTCATATACCTTTGCATTTGTCAGTCTTTTATTTTCCGCGATTTTTAACTTCTGTACACCGGCAGATTTTTTTGTATACCATGCGAAATTTACAGAACTGTTATCACTTCCTGGAGAAAGAGAAATCTGCTCTCTATCTTTACTGATTGTACTGTTCCATTTTGTCATCCAATTGCTGTAGGCTCCACCGTAAGCCTCTACGGTATCTTGTGCATTCGTATATCCGTCTGGTGGTGCAGCAGCTTGGAGAACCGTTGCGCTCGTTGCTAAAATCGTTGCAGTCATTGCTGCAGCCGCAGCTTTTTTCCACATGAATTTTCTCATAATAACCTCTTTTCTTTAGAGCGTGTTTGAAAAATGCTCTCTGTAAGATGTGCGTTACAATTTGTGGGAGATTTCGCCTGAATGAGGGCGGCGTAGCGGGCTACGTCAACTGAATGAAGGCAAAATATACCGCAAATTGGGACGTGCAGATTGCAGGAATGATTTTTCAAACACACTCTAGCTCTGTTCCTTGCTAAAATTTAAAATCTACGTTATATAAAATAGCAAGGTTTTGTGAGGTCTGCTATCAGGGAAAGGTGGAATTCTGGTAAAATTGTGGTAAATTCTGATTGAAACAAAACGGACGAAACCTCGAAATCCCCACAATCACTATTCTAATTCAACTAAATCCAGCCACTGCCAGCTCACGAATTTAAAATATATTTTGTATTTCTCGCTTTACCTTGTTTTTTCAAAAAATAAATTCATAAACACACTCTAGTTAATGGTCGTTTGTCTCTTAATGAATTAAATAGTAATTCTCAAACAGCCAGTCTTCGAGTGTATTCAAATTATTGTCGGAGTGTTCCACTTCTCTCGCATATCTCCAGGAAATTTCTTCCACGTCTTTCATGGAGAGTGTTTTTCCATTTTCCAACCAACGTACAATCAGGAATTCCTGTACCCAGCGAATGGAAAACAATGCCATTTCCATTTTGGAACAGACCATATCGTCATAGACTGCTCCACAGAAATAAGTATAGACAAAGAACATCATAAGCTGCTCACCTACGTTCTCCCATTCTTCTTTGTAGTTACTCAATGCTCCATACATTTGGTGAAATTCTTTGCAAATATTTTTATAAGTTTCTTCATTCTCCTGATAGAGCCACTTTTCGGCTCCATCGAGTATCTGATTCCACTCTGGACGAAGACGTTCTAAGCCTCGAAGTACCTGCAGTTCTTTTTTCTGTCGATTCCATTGATGGAGAGAGGCTGCATCTGCTCCTTTTTCAGAAAGATGTTTTGAGATAAATTCCGAAAGGCTGCCTTCTTTCTGGTGGCGTTCACATTCTCGGAGAAGGTCATCAATATCAAACTGCCGTCCTTCTTCTATACAGTTTTGATAGCTTTCTGTTAGTTGTTCGGATACAGATATCCGCAGTGTCAGTGGAAGCGAACGGTCCTGCAAAACAGCAAAGAGAACATCGCGGGTATCTTCTAACTGAGAAAACATCATAAAATCAAATTCTTCAAAGTCATCTTCTTCCTCAGTTTCCTCTTCTAAAAATCGAACTGGTTCTTTGCAGGACAGAATAATTTTTGCTGCTTTAGGACAGGATAAAGACAGGGATAATTCTCTAAGTCCTTCATATTCTTCTGTGTGTCTTGGATACATGCGGCAGGTATCACAGAGTGCATCTGGTCCCAATGCCTTGTAGAGATCACACAAATTTTCATCATTTAAAAATGCACAGCGGCGATTATTCTGATAAAAACATTCTTCTTCCCAGTCAATCGAATTGCGCAGAATTTTTCCAAACTCTCCCGGCTCGTTTTCATATCGCTCCAGAGACTCTTCATCTATCATAATCTGCCATCCTGCACAGCAGGTATCTGGGCAATCTCCTGCTGTACAGACAAAACTATCATAAAAATGTGGTTTTACATATCGCATTATTTTCTTTCCTTTTCTTTGTCTTTTTTAAATGTTTTCAAATTACCATTTTTTTATTCTTTCCCTTGTGTTATGTCATTCCACTCGTACTTATGGACTTTGATAACGGAAAATTATATAAAACAGTATAACACAAAATAAATGCGACACAGCGAACAATTGATTTCCCAATTCTCCCTGTTGCGCCAAGTATCAATATATTTTTCAAACGCCCTCTGGAAAGTAATTCTATTATGAATATAAAGTTCTTCTACATTCTTCTGTTTCAACTCTTTCATAAAGTTACTATGAAGCAGATTTCCTGACAAATTCGCCAGTATCTTCAAATATTCCGTTTATTTTTATGTATTCTCAGAATCTTTCTGTGCTTTATTTCGAGAAAAAATCTTTTCCGCTTTTTCAAACATTTCTCTCGAAATAATCGGCTCATGATGATTTTTAATAATCACAAACTCCTCCTCACCCCGATTATATTTTTTCTCATGAGAAAGATAATCCGGTGTAAATGTCTTCTTCTGCACCAAATCCCCACAATATTTTTCATTCTGCAAAATACGCAAAATCACTGTATTTCTCCACTTTTTGCTCCGCATCGGGTAAATACCTTCCTCTAGTAACTCCCTTGCAATAGTATGTGTACTTTTCCTCTCCTCAACAAACTTATAAAATATTTTCCGAACTACTTCAGCTCCTTCTTCATTTACATACATTTTTCCATTTCTCACATCATAACCAAGCATACTCCTGCCAAAAACAACACCCTCTTCCATTCGGCGTTTTTGACCCCATTTCACTCGCTCCGATGTTTTCCGGCTCTCTTCCTGGGCAATCGATGCCATAATCGAAAGACGTAACTCTGCATCTCCATCTAATGTATTAATCCCATCATTTAAAAACAAAACCCCGACTCCCACCTTGCGAAGTTCTCTTGTATAATAAATACTGTCAAGCGTATTTCTCGCAAAACGGGAAATCCCCTTTGTAATAAGCAAGTCAAACTTCCTCTGCTTCGCCTCCGCAATCATCCGATTAAACTGTTCCCTCTTCTTTGTACTCGTCCCCGAAATCCCTTCATCCGCAAAAACTTTATAAAACTCCCATTCTTTCTTTTGCTCAATGTAACATCGAAAAAAATCGCACTGACTCTCAAAAGACTGCGCCTGCTCCTCCTTCTCTGTCGAAACACGACAATAAGCCGCAACTCGCTTTTTACCTGAAAAGGATTTTTCGCTCCTATATTTCTTTTGCTGGTTTAGACGCTCATACTTATTCATATTCATAAAGCTGAATGCTCCTGAAGATGTTGCTCATCCAAATATATGAGGGCAAACTCTAATTGTATTCCCTCTTTGATGCTTCTGTAGGTACTGAAGAGTTAAATCATATTGAGATGGTTTGTACAATTGTTCATCAGCTTACCCGCAATTTGACGGTACAGCAGATTAAGGAACAGGGATTTGCGGATTATTATGTTGACCATACAACTGGTATCTACCCAGTTGCGGCAAGTGGTACTCCATGGAGTGCAGATACAATGCAGTCCACCGGTGATCCAATTACTGACCTTATGGAAAATATGGCTGCGGAACAAAAAGCACGTACTACTTACGACAATATTCTTCGCCTTGTAAAAGATGACCCAGATGTTTATGATGCGATTAAATTCCTGCGTGCAAGAGAAATTGTACACTTCCAGCGTTTTGGTGAAAGTTTACGGATTGTGCAGGATAACTTGAACAGTAAGAACTTCTATGCATTCAATCCGGCCTTTGATAATAAGAAGTGCTAATTTAGCTGATACGAAAAAAGCAAGCCATTCTCCGGCTTGCTTTTTACCATACTGTTTTTTATTAATAAATTGCATTTCTTACAGAAAAACGTCAGCAATTTCTTTTTCGTCAGATTATCTTCATTCTTTGCTCACAACCTGTTCACAAATTTCCAGTATCATAAAACCATCAAAAACAACAACAGATTTTTGATAGATTTTTTTCATACTTTCCTCTCTTTTGAAACCGGCTTTATGTCGGTTTCTTTTTTATCTATTAGCTTGGACTGATTTTTCGAGCTGCCAGCGGTCAGAAATCAGGATTTCAATATCTTTTTAATTGTAGAAATCAGTTCCTCTATTTTTATTGGTTTAGTAACATACCCATTCATGCCAGATTCTATCGCTCTTTTCCGGTCTTCTTCAAATGCATTCGCCGTCATCGCTATAATTGGAATCCTGCAGCGTCCATCAGGAAGACCACGAATATTTTTTGTTGCCTCATACCCATTCATATGCGGCATCTGAATGTCCATTATAATCAAATCATAATATCCATCTGTTGCTCTTTTTAACATAGAAAGAGCCTTTTCTCCATCAGGAGCCAGTTCCACATACGCATTTGCATCTGCTAAAAGCGTCATTGCAATCTCTGCATTCAGCATATTATCTTCTGCGAGTAAAATCCTCACATTGTTTAATTTTATTTCTTCTGGTAATTCTTTCGCATTTTCTTCAGAAATATATTCATTTGCCGTTGCAATTCTATGTGGAATTGTCACAGTAAATCTGGTACCTTCTCCAATCTCGCTTTCTACTACAATGCTTCCCTCCATCAAATCTACAAACTTTTTAACAATCCGAAGGCCAAGTCCGGTTCCTATAATACCGCTTTCTGATGAACTTTTTTCACGGCTAAATGCTTCAAATAGATGAGGGATATATTCTTTGCTGATTCCGATTCCTGTATCTTCAACTACGGTCTGGAATAAGGCATAGCCTTCTCTTTCATACGGAAGTTCCCTGATAGTGAAATGTATCGTCCCACCTTCTGGTGTATATTTGACAGCATTACTTAGAAGATTCATTGTAATTTCCCTTCTTCAACTTCAATCCGCCAAAGTCCTATTCTCACATTTTTAAGAAACTCATTTGTATTAATTTTCTGGCTCATGACTTGTACCCCTCATGTTATCCATAATACTTGTTTTACAATATTTTCATAGTAACACATAGAAAATAATTTGTCGAATGCTCAAAAGCCTTTCACGACTGGCTCCTCCATCTGCCTGACAGTAACGAGATTCTTTCTCCCGAAACACCAATAGAAATACTGAAAAATTACATCTAATCTTTACAACAAAACATTTCCTTTCGTTTTTCGTCAGATTATCGTTATTTTTTCCTCACAGACTGTTCACAAATTCTGAGTATTATAGAGACATCAAAAAAACAATAACAAATTTTTTTGATAGATTTTTTTCATACTTTCCTCTCTCGAAACCGACCAGTGGCCGGTTTCTTTTTTGTATTGCATCACAATCACGTTATTGCGTTGACTTTATGACATGATTCTTTTATTTCAAAGTGATTTCTGAAAAAATAAAAGCAATTTACTTTTTTAAGGCAACAAAAAACAGAGACTATTTTCTAGAGCATATTTGAAAATAATCTCTGTCCTGTTTTGTTTACTTATGGTATTTTTCCCGGTAACGTGAGATTGCGATAATCAGCAATCCTGTTCCTGAAACGAGAAGTAAAATGGCAAACAGGGTCGCATTGCTATTGTCACCTGTTTTTACTTTATTTTTACTTTTCTTTATTGAAGTTTTGTTGCCTGGTTTTGTTTCAGGCTTTCTCTTCGTAGTTGGTATCGTTTCTGTTGTGCTTTCCGATGTTTTCTTTATAGGTTTATAGTAATTTGTAAATGTAATATCGCATTTTGCATCGGTCATATCTGCATCCGTATGCGCAGCTATCACAGTCTCCAAATTACCATTTTCCCCATTTGTTACGGAAACTTTTACATAATAAACTGTCTGGTCGTAATGCCCACGTTTGTGTGTGCCAGACTGCTGTGTAATGGTGTAATAGTAAATGCCGGGAGTTGTATATTGAATTGGTGAAAAAAATGCTTTACCACTTCCACTAATCTCCAATACATTTTCTGACGGCATCGGTGCATCGTCCACTGCCTGAAGCTCAACCGTATAGTTTTCCTCCGGAGAAGGTGTCTCACCTGAGGTTTGTATACTGACAGGAATTTGTACTTGAACAGCGTCTGCTGCAAAAGTAGAAATCGGAAAAACTGCCAGGCACAAAACTACAAGCAATAACACTGCCGGAATTTTTCTTATTTTCGTTTTGATCTCCTCCTTACTTCTCCGGCGAATAAGGCTTCATTACCGCCAGAATAACGGTTCTTGCATCTGTGTAATCTGACGAACAGGTTGACATGGCAAGAATCTGTGAAAAGTCTTTTGAAGTTCCTATTTTTTTCATTGTATCCTGATGAATATACTTTGCACTCTTTTCTGCATATTTCAGCAGACCATCTGTGCTTTTCTGCCATTTTTGAGGAATGAAAATGTTATCCTCATTCGCAGAAGTTTTAATGCATGCAAAAATTTCAAGTTTATAAGAACGGTCGGGCAGGACAAGAGTTCCTGTCTGGTTCTTATCAAAAAATTTCTGCTTTTCGTATAAGTCAAGATCACCAAACATTTTATGTTCTGCCATATGATGACCATATAGCAGCGAATACTTTTTCTGAAATGACCGGTCACAATTAGAATCAAGAAATATACTTCCTGCCAGAGCAAAGTTGCCATATACATCTTTATTGATGTAGGTAAGATTATCTTCTCCCTGAAGAACCGGATAATCAATCTTTGTTCCATCTAATGTAATCCAGGCACATACATCTGGATTAATTGCCCGAAGTTCCTCAAATGTCGGGCCGTTATCCTCGCCCGGTGTCGGTTTATATTTCAACAACTGCGACTGTATATCATCTACAGAAGCATACACCTGCATATTGTCCCAGAGGGCATATGCAGAGTAGGCTCCCGCAACAACAAGAAATAGCACAATCACTGCGCTGAGAAGAGAGTTGGCTGTTTTTAAAAATATTCTTGAAACATCCATACAGCCACCTCCTTTCTACAGCATATTTTTGTTAAAATGTTTCTTTATCTAGAGTGTGTTTGAAAAATATTTAAAGTTATTTATATTGCCAAAATCAATTATTATATACT